>Ga0182735_1000029_pt1 | contig 281986 bp, 279 predicted proteins | sample eDN5th30CKraftMG_FD_128524 | JGI IMG/M metagenome (GOLD analysis project Ga0182735, IMG submission 128524) | Enriched Miracle-Growth compost microbial communities from Emeryville, California, USA - eDNA 5th pass 30_C Kraft MG (version 2) (version 2) ... | reverse complement strand
TGAAGGGGCTGCGCGTCGGTCCTGGCATCCAGAGCGTCTCCACCGATGTCTGCGTGCCGATCTCGCGGCTGGCCGAATGCGTCACCGAGACCAGCGCCGACATCGCGGCAAGCGGTCTGATCGGCCCCGTCGTCGGCCATGTCGGCGACGGCAATTTCCATACCCAGCTGCTCGTCGACGTCACCAACCCGGACGAGGTCGCCGCGGCCGAAGCCGTGATCAGCCGCATGAACGAGCGCGCCATCGACATGGACGGCACCTGCACCGGCGAGCACGGCGTCGGCCAGGGCAAGCGCAAATATCTGATCAAGGAGCATGGCCACGGCCTGGACGTCATGCGCATGATCAAGGCGACGCTCGACCCGCTCGGGATCATGAACCCAGGCAAGATCTTTCCGGAGGTTTGATGCGGCCGGAATGGCAAAACGGCCGGCAAGGCGGAGGCTGATCTGAACAGGCTGTACCTGATCATCGGGGGCATCATCATCGCCGTGCTGGTTTCGGCGCTGGTGATCCCTTGGTTCGTCGACTGGAACGCCTTCCGTTCGACCTTCGAGCGCGAGGCGGAGAAGATCCTCGGCCAGCCCGTCACCGTCGCCGGAACGGCCGACGCGTCGCTGCTGCCGATGCCCTCGCTCGTCTTCACGGACGTGCGGGTCGGCGGCACGCCGGACCAGCCGATGATGCAGGTCGAGCGCTTCGCCGTCCGGGTCGAGCTCATTCCCCTGATCTCGGGCACGTTCAAGGTCGTCGATATGGCGATCACGCGGCCGCGCCTCGACGTGACCATCGACGCGGACGGAACGCCGGACTGGCTGCGGCGCTCGGAGGCGTCGAAGGCGCTCGATCCCGACGCGGTGATGCTCGAGCGGGTCGATATCCAGGACGGCTCGATCGATTATCGCGACGCGCGCACGGGACGCTCGGTCGCGCTCACCGGCATCAACGCGGCGGTCGACGCGCGCTCCCTGCTCGGCCCGTGGAAGATCGAGGGTGGCCTGGTCGCCGACGGCGTTCCCTCCACCTTCCGCGTCGCCACCGGACGACGCGACGCGGATGGCTCGATCCGCGTCAAGGTCGAGGCCAATCCGGCCAGCATGCCGGTTGCCTTCTCGGCGGAGGGACCGCTCGCGCTCGATACGGCCGGGCTTTCCTGGTCGGGCGGCTTCGCGCTCACCCACATCACCGAGGGAGCCGAGAGCGGGCAGAAAAGTCCGCCCGGCTGGCGCGTCGCGGGCAGTTTCGAGCTTCGGCCCGAACAATTGAAGCTGCCGGCGATCACGCTGTCGCTCGGGCCGGAGGACCGGCCCTACAGCCTGACCGGCACGTCGACCATCGACCTCGGCAAGGCGATGCGGTTCGATGCGGTGCTGAAGGCGCGCCAGCTCGACCTCGACCGCTCGATCGGCAAGGGGCCGAACGAGCCTGCCAATGTCGACATGGCGGCGCGGGCCGTCGTCGCGGGGCTCGCCGATCTTCCGGTGCCGGCGATACCCGGCCGCATCGGCTTCGACATTCCAGGCATCGTCATCGGCGGCTCGGTGATCCAGAATCTCCGCTTCGACGCGGTGACGGCCGAGCGCGGCTGGATGATCGAGGAGCTGGGCGCCGATCTGCCCGGCCGGACGCGGCTCGCCGCCGACGGGTTGCTGGCGACGGCGCCGCAGGCGGCGTTCGACGGCGCGGTCCGCCTGACGTCCGAGCAGCCGGCCATTTTCGCGACCTGGTGGCGCGGCAGCCGGAGCGGTGCCCGGCCGCAACTGCAGCCCTTCGACATGTCCGGCCAGCTCCATCTCGCGCCGGGGTCGATCAACGTCACCGGCATGGCGGCGCGCACGCGCGATTCGAACGTGCGCGGCAGCATCGGCTGGCATCAGGCCTCCGCCGGGCGGCGCGACCTTACCGTGGACCTCAAGGCCAACAGGCTCGACTTCGATCAGCTCGCGGCCCTGGCGGAGCTCTTCGCGGGGCACAGCCTCAGCGACACGGACGGCATCGCCGACGCCTTCCAGCTCAAGATCTCGACCGGCGAGCTCGAAGTCGGCGACACGCGGCTCGAGCAGGTCACCGCCGATGGCAGCTTCGCCGACGGCGTGCTGGTGGCGAACCGGCTTTCGGTCGGCGATCTCGCCGGCGCCGCGATCACCGCGAGCGGCCGCGTCGCCGACCTCTCCGGCGTGCCGAGCGGGCAGATCTCCGCCTCGATCGAGGCGTCCGACCTCGCCGGCACCGCGCGACTGGTTGGTCGTCTCTGGCCCGGTTCGGATCTTGCCGGCTGGTTCAAGGCGGCGGCGCCGCAGCTGGGGCCGGCCAAGCTCGCGACCGTGATCAACGCCCGCGTCAGCGACAACCTCACCCATGCCAACCTGACCCTGAACGGCACGGCGGGCGGCACGGCGATCGACACGGCGCTCGGCTTCGTCGGCACGCCGGCCGCATGGCGTGAGAGCCGGCTGAAGCTCTCCGCCGCGATCGAGAACGCCGATGCCGGTCAGCTGATGCGCCAGCTCGGCTATGCCGCGCTTTCCCTCGACGAGCCCGGCCGGGCAAGGCTGGAGGTCGAGGGCGAGGGGACGCTGGCCGAAGGGACATCCGCCACGATCAAGGGCGACTTCGCCGGTGTCGCCTATGGGAGCGAGGGGAAGATCGGCGTCGATGCCGCCGGCCTGCCGACCTTCGAGGGCTCGGTGACGGCGACCGGATCCGACGCTGCGCCCGCCCTGGCGCTTGTGGGCCTGGCGCTGCCGGGCGTGCAGGACGCGCTGCCGGTCGAGGCGACGACCTCGCTCGACGTCAAGGACGGGCAGACGACGCTGTTCTTCCGCGACGCGCGCCTCGGCGACACGCAGGCGAGCGGCTCGATCGATTTCGGCCGCGAGGCCGGACGCTGGAAGCTGAAGGGCGACGTCGCCGTCGACGAGGCCGATCTGACGCGGGCGACTTCGCTGGCGCTCGGCCTGCCGCCGGACCTGCTCGTCGGCAGCGAGTCTGTCTGGTCGAAGACGACCTTTGGCCGGCCCGTTCTCGACGGTTTCGACGCCGCCTTCCGGCTCTCCGCCGACCGCCTTCTCGTCGCCGACGGCATCGCCGTCTCGAATGCGGCGCTGGAGACGAGCTTCTCCGGCGACCGGACGGAATTGCGGCTGACGCATGGCGATTTCGCCGGCGGGAAGGCGACCGGCTCGCTGTCGATCGTCAACCCGGAGGGCGACGCGTCGATCTCCGGCCAGGTCGCGGTGACGGGCGCTGCGCTGGCCGACGTCATCTGGCAGCGCGACGGGCGCTCGGTCGCCGACGGCAGCTTCGACCTCTCCGGCCAGTTCGAGGGCACGGGGCGCTCGGCCGCCGGCATCGTCTCGTCGCTGTCGGGCAACGGTTCGCTTCGCGTCGGCGCCGGGTCGGCCCGCTTTGTCAATCCGGAGGCGTTCGGCGCCGTCATCCGCGCCTCGAACGCCGGCCGCGAGATCAGCGAGGCGGAATTGCGCAAGCTGTTCGCCGGCTATCTCGATGCGGGCACGCTGGCCTTCGATCATGTCGAGGGCGCGTTCTCGATTGCCGCCGGCACGCTGCGGGTGCAGAACCTGAACGTCGCCAATGCCAGCGCCACCATGGTCGGCGGCGCCACGATCGACCTCAATGCCGAGACGATCGACAGCCAGTGGACGCTGACGATCGATCCAGGCGAGGACCGCGTCAGCGGGGCCGTGCCGCAGGTGGGGCTCGTCTTCGCCGGTCCGCTCGCCGATCCGGGCCGTCGCATCGACGTGGCTCCGCTCGCCGGCTTCCTCTCGGTCCGCGCCTTCGAGCGCGAGGTCGAGCGCATCGAGAAGCTGCAGGCCGAAATCGTCGAGAAGGAGAAGCTCGGCCGTCTGGTCCGGGTCGCTCGCGACGATGACGAGCGCCGGGCCGAGGCGGCGCGCCAGGCGGAGGAGGCGCGCAAGGTCGCCGAGGAGGCCGAGAAGGCCGCCCGGGAAGCGGCGGAACGCGCCGCCAGGCAGGCTGCCGAAAAGGCTGCCGCGGACGCCGCCGCCGCGAAGAAGGCCGAGGCGGCGCGCAAGGCGGAGGCCGCCCGGCTTCAGAAGGAGGAGCAGGCGCGCAAGGCCGCGGCCGAAGCGGCGCAGCGCGAGCAGCTCGACTTCACCAATGGCATCGAATCCCTGCTGAAGGGCTTCGACGAGCCGGCGCCGCGGCCCCATGCCCGGCCGCAGCCGTTCCAGTTGCCGGCGCCGGGCATTGATCCGGGCGCGCCGATGGTGCTGATGCCGCCGGCGTCTATTCCGAACTGAGGGAAGCGTCTACCGGCGCGCCGAGCCTGTCCTGGTACCAGGCGAGCACAGCGAGGCGGATGGCGGAGGAGAGATTGGTTTCGGCCCTGCGCTCGCCGTCGATCGTCGCGATCAGTCCGGCGAGGCTCTGGCCCTGCGCCGCGGCGATCATCCGCAGCGCCTGCCAGAAGGGTTCTTCGATCGAGATGGAGGTCTGGTGGCCGGCGATCGACACCGAACGCTTCTTCATGCGACGGTCGGATCGGTGCCGTCTTCGCGCTGGTGATCGTCGAGGTGACGGCGCGCCTTCTCGGCCGCGATGCGGTCGAGCGCCTTTTCGGCGCGCGTCCGGCCGAAGCGGACGCGGTTTTCCTCCGAGACGGCCGCCTTCTCGCGGCGGGTCTTTTCCTTTCGGACACGGTTTAGGTTGATGATTTCGGCGCTCATGGCATGCCTCCTTCTGGACCGGTCGGCATCGTCCGTGCCGCCTCGCACGGGCGCATCGAGGATGCCGAAGCTGTACGGAGGGCGCGGCGTCGTCGCTCCCGCAGGCCGCTCGTCCTCCATGCCGCTATCAGTGGGCATGGAGGACCAATTGTCCAGATAGGGGATGTGACGGATGTCACCTCGCCTCAGTTGGGGCTGATCATGTCCTCGGGACGGACGATCGCGTCGAATTCCTCGTTCGTCACATAGCCGCCGCCGACGGCCTCGTCGCGCAGCGTGGTGCCGTTCTTGTGCGCCGTCTTGGCGATCTTGGCGGCGTTGTCGTAGCCGATCTTCGGGGCGAGCGCCGTGACCAGCATCAGCGAGCGCTCCACGCCGGACTGGATGTTGTCGAGGCGCGGCTCGATGCCGACGACGCAGTTGTCGGTGAAGGAGACGGCCGCGTCGGCGAGGATCCGCACCGACTGAATGAAGTTGTAGGCCATCACCGGGTTGTAGACGTTGAGCTCGAAATGGCCCTGGCTGCCGGCGAAGGTGAGGGCGGCATTGTTGCCGAACACCTGGACGCAGACCTGCGTCAGCGCCTCGCACTGGGTCGGGTTGACCTTGCCCGGCATGATCGACGAGCCCGGCTCGTTCTCCGGCAGCGACAATTCGCCGAGGCCGGCGCGCGGGCCGGAGCCGAGCAGGCGGATGTCGTTGGCGATCTTGAAGAGCGATGCGGCGACCGTGTTGATGGCGCCGTGCGAGAACACCATGGCGTCATGCGCGGCGAGCGCCTCGAACTTGTTCGGCGCCGAGGTGAAGGGCAGGCCGGTGATCGACGCGATCGCGGCGGCGACGTCCTCGGCGAAGCCGATCGGGGCGTTCAGGCCGGTGCCGACGGCGGTGCCGCCCTGGGCGAGCTGCATCAGGTCCGGCAGCGTCATCTCGATCCGCTTGATGCCGTTCTCGACCTGCTGGGCATAGCCGGAGAATTCCTGGCCGAGCGTCAGCGGGGTGGCGTCCTGGGTATGGGTGCGGCCGATCTTGACGATCGAGGCCCAGTCCTTGGCCTTGGCGTCGAGGGCTGCGTGCAGGTGCTTCAGCGCCGGCAGCAGGCGATGGACGATCTCCTCGGCCGCGGCCACGTGCATCGCCGTCGGATAGGTGTCGTTCGACGACTGGCTCATGTTGACGTGGTCGTTCGGGTGGACGGGCTTCTTCGAGCCCATCACGCCGCCCAGCATCTCGATCGCGCGGTTCGAGATCACCTCGTTGGCGTTCATGTTCGACTGGGTGCCCGAGCCGGTCTGCCAGACGGCGAGCGGGAAGTGGTCGTCGAGCTTGCCGTCGATCACTTCCTGCGCGGCGGCCACGATCGTCTTGGCGAGTTCGGGGTCGAGACGGCCGAGCTTGGCGTTCACTTCCGCCGCGGCGCGCTTGATGACGCCGAGCGCGCGGACGATCGGCAAAGGCTGCTTCTCGAGGCCGATCTTGAAATTGCCGAGCGAGCGCTGCGCCTGGGCGCCCCAATAGCGGTCGTTCGCCACTTCGATCGGGCCAAACGTATCCGTTTCGATGCGGGTCGTCGTCATGTAGTCAGCCTTTCACAGCCGCAGGCGCGGCGTCGTCAGTGAGCAGTCCGAGAAGGGGATTAGCTCTTCTTGCGAAACGCGTCGAGCCGTACGACCTCGGCGGCCGGCTTTTCGCCCGGTTCGGTCGCCGGCGCGTCGGCCGGGGCGGGCACGTCAAGGACGAGCGGATCGGTCTCGACCTCGTCCATCTCGGCCTCCAACTCCGCCAGATCCTCGTCGGCGATCGCCGTCTCGAACTGCAGCCCGAACTGCACCGAGGGATCGACGAAGGACTTCAGCGCCGTGAACGGGACCAGCAGGCGCTCCGGCACGCCCTTGAACGAGAGGCCGATCTCGAAGGCGTGCTCGCTCACCGAGAGATCCCAGTACTGATGCTGGATGATGATCGTCATCTCTTCGGGATAGTCGGTCATCAGCCGCGTCGAGATGCGCACGCCCGGTGCCCGCGTCTCGAAGGTGACATAAAAATGATGGTCGCCGGGCAGGCCGGTCTTGGCCACTTCGGCCAGAACCTTGCGGACGACGCTGCGCAGCGCGTCCTGGGCCAGAATGTCGTAGCGGATGAGATCTTCTGCCATGAACGGCGACTATCCAGAATCATGCGGTCGGGGTCGAACAGGCACCCGGCGCGGCAATGCCGCGGACCCGCGCTAACACCGGCTCCCTGACGAGCCTCTTTGACCGAAAACTCGATCTCCGGCCCCGAGAAGTCAAGGCTGTGCCGGGCGTCGGGCGCGAAAAGGCCGCTATCCCCCGTGGAAGGCGGGGATTCCTGGCGCGAAAGGCCATGAACGCGGGACGGTTTGTCCCGCCGAATTCGGTCTTCGAAGAAGAAAAGGGAGAAGTGGAGGCTTCTGTTGCCAGGTGCCTCCGGACCCCGCCTACACGGTGCTACCCGTAAGGACTTTTATTTCGGTACCGGCACTGCTTACGCAGCGACAGCCACCGGAGCATAGTTGTCGTTTGCAACTACAGATTTGGTCCGATAACGGCGGTACCATGCCGAGCGAAAGAACACCCTTTACGCCCTCGTCGATCCTATTTCGCCCCCGCCGAAACCCATCCGTCCAGATGGGCTTGGGTGGAGGCGCCGGGTACCGCCCCCGGGTCCGATGGGTTTATTTCGATGACAGTTTATCGCCATAGCCGACTTGCGCCGGCACGACAGATATAGGGGATCGAATCCGGACTGAAAAGGTGCCGACGCCCGCCGAACGCTCCAAGTGGCCCGATGCACACCGGAAATCGGCTTTGCCAGCTGGAGATTCAGCGAATGGCGGTCTGGGATCCTCCCGAATCCGCAATGCGCCGGGTTAGCCGGACGGAAAAGGCGTCGACGATGAAGGCTTGACGGATCGGGCATTGTCGACCACTACTGTGCTAACCACTACAAAATGATCGCGGCGCTGCGGCCGGATCGACTGTCCAAAATCTGAAAGAATCGCGCTTCGCAACGGCTTCCGTTGGCGGAGTTCCTTTCGTCGCTTCACGGTGCTCCCATGTCTTCCTCGATGCTGCGCTACGCGGTCATTCTCGGTCTGCTCAGCGTGATCGGTCCTTTCGCGATCGACATGTACCTGCCGGCGCTGCCGACCATCAGCCGCGACCTCAACGCCTCGATCGAGGCGATCCAGGGCAGCCTGATGGCCTTCTTCATCTCGGTCGGCCTGGGGCAGCTGATCTATGGGCCGCTCGCCGACATGCTCGGCCGCAAACCGCCGCTCTATTTCGGCCTGGTCCTGTTCGCCGGCGCCTCGATCGGCTGCGCGCTGGCGCCCAACGTCGAGACGCTGATCGCCTTCCGCTTCGTGCAGGGCCTCGGCGCCTGCGCCGGCATGGTCGTGCCGCGCGCCGTCGTGCGCGACCTGCATACCGGCAACGACGCGGCGCGACTGATGTCGCTCCTGATGCTGGTGTTCTCGATCGGCCCGATCCTGGCGCCCCTGGCCGGCACCGGCGTCACCGCCGTCGCTTCCTGGCGCGCGATCTTCTGGCTGATGATGGTGGCGGCGCTGCTCGGCATCCTGCTGCTCGCCTTCGCGCTGCCCGAGACGCGCCCGCGCGAGCAGAGGGTCGAGAGCGGTCTCGCGAGCGCGATCTCCGGCTACTGGCTGCTGCTGCGCGACCGCCACTTCCTGGGGCTGGTCTTCATCGGCGCCTTCGGCATGTCGAGCTTCTTCATCTATCTCGCCAACTCGTCCTTCGTGCTGATCCAGCACTATGGCCTGACGCCGACCCAGTACAGCCTGGCCTTCTCGGTCAATGCGATCTCGTTCTTCGGCTTCTCGCAGCTGAACGGCCGGCTCGGCGGCCGCTACGGGCTCGCCCGCGTGATGCGCTTCGCGGTGACCGGCTTCGCCGTCGCCGTGGTGACGCTGGCGCTGCTGATGGCGGCTGGCATCGACGGGCTCTTCGTCCTGATCGGCATGCTGTTCGTCGGCAACGGCTTCCTCGGCCTGGTCATCCCGACATCGGCCGTGCTCGCGCTCGACGAGCATGGCGCGATCGCTGGCACCGCCTCGGCCCTGATGGGCACGCTGCAGATGGTGACCGGTGCGATCATGATGGCGGTCGTCGGGCTCTTCATCGACGGCACGGCGCTGCCGATGGTCAGCGGCATCGCGGCCTGCGGTATCATCGCCTTTACGCTCGGGCAGCTGACGCTCGGCCGGCGGCGGCGCGTCGTCGAGGCGCCGGCCGAATAGGCCGGCGTCACTGCAGCGTCGAGAAGGCGCGCAGGATCCAGAACACCTGGAAGGCGAGGGCGCAGACCGCGATCGCGAGGTGGAAGCGCCTGTCGCTGACGAACATCGCGACGATGGCCGTGCCGGAATAGATCAGGTTGCGCGCCGGGTAGACGATGCCGAAGGAATGGAAGTGCGCGCTGCCCTTGATCGCCGTGTCGACCAGATCGACCAGGAAGATCACGGCGATCAGGCCGAAGAACCAGCGCCGCCGCGACATGAAGTAGTCGGCATAGCCCGCATATTCCTCCATGTGGTCGGGAAACAGGATGGCGCACAGGACGAAATAGAGGCTCGCATAGACGATGATGAAGACGTAGAGCTCGAAGGTCCAGATGCGGACCGAGGCGAGATAGAACTCGAACCACCAGAAGTGCACGACGCAGAGGAAGGCGAACGCCACCCAGACCAGATGCGTCGCGAACACCTTGTTGCGGAGGGGGTGCTGGGCGAAGCGGCTGACGCCGTTCAGGAGGCGGGAAACGCTGAGGCCCAGAATGATGCCGATGATGACGCGGACATGCAGGTAGACATCGGGATTGGCGATGGTCTGGGACATGCGATCGTTCCGGATGCCGCACCTTGGGCGCCATGCCCGATACCGGCATGCCGCAGTTGATCGCAGAGCCGAGTTTCGTGCAAACCCCTGATCCGGCCGCCGCGCGGCTGTATGATCGCCTCAACCTCGAAAACGAATCGCCGGACGGATCCATGCGCCAATATCTCGATCTCATGCAGCATGTGCTGGACGCCGGCGTCCGCAAGGAAGACCGCACCGGCACCGGCACGCTGTCCGTCTTCGGGCACCAGATGCGCTTCGATCTCGGCGCCGGCTTCCCGCTGGTGACGACCAAGAAGGCGCATCTGAAGTCGATCATCCACGAGCTGCTCTGGTTCATCGCCGGCGACACCAACATCCGCTATCTCAAGGAGAACGGCGTCTCGATCTGGGACGAGTGGGCGGACGAGAACGGCGATCTGGGGCCGGTCTATGGCGCGCAGTGGCGCTCCTGGCCGGCGCCGGACGGCGGCACCATCGACCAGCTCGCCAATGTCATCGAAATGATCCGCACCCGGCCCGACTCGCGCCGGCTGATCGTCTCGGCCTGGAACCCGGCGCTGGTCGACGAGATGGCGCTGCCGCCCTGCCACAGCCTGTTCCAGTTCTACGTCGCCGAAGGGCGGCTCTCCTGCCAGCTCTACCAGCGCTCGGCCGACATCTTCCTCGGCGTGCCGTTCAACATCGCCTCCTATGCGCTGCTGACCATGATGGTGGCGCAGGTCACGGGGCTGAAGCCGGGCGATTTCGTCCATACCTTCGGCGACGCGCATCTCTATCTGAACCATCTCGATCAGGCGCGGCTGCAGCTCTCGCGCACGCCGAAACCGCTGCCGACGATGAGGATCAATCCCGATGTTCGCCGCATCGAGGACTTCCGCTACGCCGATTTCGAGCTCGTCGGCTATGACCCGGACCCGGCCATCAAGGCGCCGATCGCCGTGTGACCGGCGTCACCGCGGGCGGCGTGCCGCTCGACCGACGGGGCGGCGGCCTGCTAGACCGTGTCTCACCGTGACCGTCTGGAGCTTTCGCCCATGCGCGCCGTTGAAACCCGCCTCGCCAGCACCTGCCTCGCCCTGCTGCTCGCCGCGGCGACGCCCGCCGCGCCGGCGCTTGCCAACGACTCGACCGCGGCCCTCGCCGCCGGCGGCCTCGTCTATGTCCTCACCGAGGACATCGAGATGCAGTCGGAAGACCTCTTCCTCTCGCTCGACGCTGTCCGCGTCCGCTACACCTTCGAGAACCACGCCGATCACGACATCACGACGCTGGTCGCGTTCCCCTTGCCCGACATCCAGGGCAGCCTCGATTTCATGGTCTCGATCCCGGTCGAGGACCCGGTGAACTTCCTCGGCTTCAAGACGGAGGTCGACGGCGAGCCGGTCGAGACGAAGGTGCAACAGCGCGCCTCGGCGCTCGGCGTCGACCAGACCGAGTTGCTCCAAAGGCTCGGCGTGCCGCTGGCGCTGCATCTCGACGAGACACGCCAGAAGCTCGACGCGCTGCCGCAGGCGGACAAGGACAGGCTGGTCCGGCTCGGCCTCGCCGTGATCGACGAATATGACAATGACGGCAAGGGGATGGTGAAGCATCTCGCGCCGAACTGGCTGCTGTCGACGGTGTTCTACCGGGAGCAGACCTTTCCGGCCGGCCAGAAGATCATCGTCGAGCACAGCTATCGGCCGAGCGTCGGCCAAACCGCCGACGTCTCCTTCGTCGCGCCCGAGGCGCAGTCCGAACCCTGGTTCGAGCCGTATCGGCAGAAATACTGCATGGAGGATGCCTTCCTGAAGGCGGCCCGGGCCGGCCTCACCCCGGATGGCGGCAACACGCTGTTCGAAAACCGCATCGCCTATGTCCTGCGCACCGGCAGCAACTGGGCGGGGCCGATCGCCAATTTCCGCCTCGTGGTCGACAAGGGGACGCCGAAGAACCTGGTCTCCTTCTGCGCCGAGGGCGTGAAGAAGATCAGCCCGACGCAGTTCGAGGTGTTGAAGACCGATTTCGACCCTCAGCAGGATCTCGACATCATGATCCTCACGCCGCGCGAACCCTGACAGGAACCACCATGACCCTGACCCTCCGTGCCGCGCGGCCGGGCGATGCCCCGCTGGTGCTCGAATTCGTCAAGGCGCTGGCCGAATATGAGCGACTGGCGCATGAGGTCGAGACCGACGCCGCGGCGCTCGACGCGGCCCTGTTCGGCCCGGCGCCGCGCGTGTTCTGCTCGATCGCCGAGTGGCAGGGCGAGCCGGCCGGCTTCGCCCTCTGGTTCTACACCTTCTCCACCTTCCAGGGTCGCCACGGCCTCTATCTGGAGGATTTGTTCGTGAAGCCGGCGTTCCGCGGCCACGGCATCGGCAAGGCGCTGCTCGCGAGCCTGGCGCGGCGTTGCGTCGAAGAGGGGCTGGGGCGCTACGAATGGTCGGTGCTCGACTGGAACGCCCCGTCGATCGCCTTCTACGAGGCGCAGGGCGCGCGCCGCCTGATCGAGTGGCAGCGCTGCCGGGTCGAGGGCGACGCGCTGATTCGTCTCGCTCGTACGATTCCCGAGGGCGGGAGGGTTGGCGAAGCGGCCCTGTGATCCGTATATGCGGGCATCGTATCCACGGAGCTTTCTCCCTTGAAATCTTTCGAGACCTCAATCGAAAAGCTCATCATGTCGGCCCGCTGGCTGCTGGTGATCTTCTATGGCGGCCTTGGCGCCGCGCTTGCCATCTACGCGGTTTCCTTCCTGGCGAAGTTCTGGAAGGTGGCCACGAACGTCTTCGTCTATGACGATTCCGACATGATCCTCGCCATGCTCGGCCTTATCGACGCGGCGCTGGTCGCGAGCCTCGTCGTCATGGTGATGATCGCTTCCTACGAGAATTATGTCAGCCGCTTCGACAATGCCGGCCATGACCTGAGCTGGCTCGGCAAGCTCGATTCCGGCAGCCTGAAGATCAAGGTCGCGTCGTCGATCGTCGCGATTTCGTCGATCCATCTGCTGCAGGTGTTCCTGAATGCCAACGAGTACACCAACGACAAGATCATGTGGTCGACGATCCTGCACATGACCTTCGTCCTCTCGGCGCTTCTGCTCGCAATGGTCGACCGGATCTCGGCCGGCGGCAAGCTTGCGGTGGACGAACCCTCCAAGAAGGCCAGGGTCGCGGCCAAGGGAGCGGCCCAGCCGCCGAGCGAGTGACGCCCCGACTTTCGATCATCGCGGCGGTCGCGGAAAACGGCATCATCGGCCGCGACGGCGACATGCCCTGGAAGCTCTCGACCGACCTCAAGCGGTTCAAGGCGCTCACCACGGGCAAGCCGGTGGTGATGGGCCGCAAGACCTTCGCCTCCATCGGGCGGCCGCTGCCGAACCGCCTCAACATCGTGGTGACGCGTGACGACGCGTTCGCGGCCGAGGGCGTGACCATTGTTCCCGATCTCGACGCGGCGCTCGCCGCGGCCGGGCTGGCCGAGGATGTGATGGTGATCGGCGGCGGCGAGATCTACCGCGCCTTCATCGGCCGCGCGGAACGGCTCTACATCACCCATGTCGCGGCCGCGCCGGACGGCGACACTTCTTTCCCGGTAATCGACCCGGCGATTTGGATGGTCGTTTCGAGCGAGGACGTCCCGGCCGGGCCGGCCGACAGCGCGTCGAGCCGCTTCGTGATCTACACGCGGCGCGGGTCGTAACCACGGCGGTAGATATTCACCGCGGCCGCGTTGAAAGCGCGGGCGCGGCACACCACTTCCAAGCCTGCTAAGGCCCTGCAGTGGCCGCATATCCGGGGCTTCTCTTGCTTCGATGGGCGGGGGCAGGTACGCCTTGCCTATAGATCGACAACTAAGGAGCGAAGATGCCCTGGAGCAACCAGACGGGCGGCGGATGGAAGGGCGGCGGCAATGGCGGCCCCTGGGGTCAGGGACCTCGTGGCAATGGGCCCAATCCGCCAGATCTCGAGGAACTGCTTCGCCGCAGCCAGGACAAGCTGAAACAGGTTCTGCCCGGCGGTGGCGGCGGATCCGGCGGCGGCTTCAATCCGATATTCGTCATCGCCATTCTGGCGGTGGTCGTGGCCTTCCTGGCCTATAATTTCTTCACCTTCCGCGTCGAGCCCGACGAGCAGGGCGTGGTGCTGCGCTTCGGCGAATATCAGCGCAGCGCGCCTCCGGGCCTCAACTTCCGGCTGCCTTATCCGATCGAGGCGGTGTACACGCCGCAGGTGACGCGCGTGAACCGCACGACGGTCGGCACGATCCAGGACGACCGCAACACGGGCTCGAACGGCCGCGACGTGCCGCAGGAAAGCCTGATGCTGACCGGCGACGAGAACATCGTCGACGTCGATTTCGCCGTCTTCTGGGTCATCGACAATGCGAGCAACTTCCTGTTCAACATCCAGAATCCCGAAGGCACGGTGAAGGCGACGGCCGAGAGCGTCATGCGCGAGATCATCGGCCGGTCCAATATCGATCGCGTGCTGACCGAGGAGCGCCTCGGCATCCAGACGTCTGCCCAGGAACTGATGCAGGCCAAGCTGAACCAGTACGGCGCGGGCATTCAGGTCACGCAGGTCCAGCTTCTGAACGTCGGTCCGCCGGCCGAGGTCATCGACTCCTTCCGCGACGTGCAGGCCGCCGAGCAGGATCAGGATCGTCTCCAGAACGAGGCGCAGACCTACGCCAACCGCGTCATCCCCGGCGCGCGTGGCCAAGCCTCGCAGATCGAAGAAGCGGCCAATGCCTATCGCGACCAGATCGTTGCCGAGGCGAAGGGTCAGGCCGATCGTTTCACCAAGGTCTATGAGTCGTACAAGGAGGCGCCCGCCGTCACCCGCGAACGCATCTATCTCGATACGCTTTCCGGCGTTTTCGGCGATATGGACAAGATCATCGTCGACGAGAAGGGAAGCGGCGTGGTGCCGTTCATGCCGTTGCCTGCCTTGCAGGGAGCGCCGCCCGCAGCCGCCAAGCAGGGAGTCTCGCAGTGATGGGGCGCATTTTCGGCGGGCTCGGCCTCGTCATCATCATCATCGTTGCGATCATCGGCTATACGGGCCTGTTCATCGTCGACCAGACCCAGCAGGCGCTGGTGCTGCGCTTTGGCAATCCTGTTCGCGTCGTCACGGAGCCGGGCATCTATGCCAAGGTCCCGTTGATCGACAATGTCGTGATGCTGGACAAGCGCCTGCTCGATATCGATTCGCCGCCGCTCGAGGTCATCGCCCGCGATCGCAAGCGCCTCGTGATGGATGCCTTCGGCCGCTACAAGATCACCGACCCGCTCCTGTTCTACCAGGCTGCCGGTTCGGTCCAGGTCGCGGAGGCGCGGCTTGCCGTTATCCTCAACTCGGCCATCCGTGGCGCCGCCGGTCAGATGGACTTCAGCAATATCGTGCGCGAGGGTCGTGCGCCGCTGATGGCCCAGATCACCGAGCAGGTGCAGCGCGAAGGCAGGGGGCTCGGCGTCGATGTCGTCGACGTCCGCATCCGTCGCGCCGATCTGCCGCCGGAGAACAGCCAGGCGGTGTATCAGCGCATGCAGACGGAGCGTCAGCGCGAGGCGACGGAAATTCGTGCGCAGGGCGAGCAGGCCGCGCGGACGATCCGTGCGCAGGCCGACCGGCAGGCGACGGTCATCGTCGCCGAGGCCAACCAGCGCGCGGACGAGATCAAGGGTGATGGCGACGCGCAGCGCAACCGCATTTTCGCGACGGCGTTCGAGCAGGATCCGGACTTCTTCTCGTTCTATCGTTCGATGCAGGCCTATCAGGACGGCATGAAGAGCGGCACGACGCGCATGGTGGTCTCGCCGACCTCGCCCTTCTTCCGCTACCTGACCGACCCGAGCGGCAACGCGCTTCCGGTTCCGGAAAACGCCACGCCGGGCCGGCCGGCTCCCGCTGCCGCGGCCCCGGCTGCTGCCGCGGCTCCGGCTGAGCCGGCCGAGACGCCCGCCGCGACGCCGTGACGGATTTCGTCACCGCGCTGGGACTCGTCCTCGTCATCGAGGGCGGGTTCTACGCGATGGCGCCGTCGGTTGCCAAAATTCTGATGCGGCAAGGCATTGCCGCATCAGACAACGCGCTTCGCGGCTGCGGTCTGGTCGTGCTCGCGCTGGGGGTGGCGGTTGTGTGGATGGCGCGCGCCTGACCTTCGCGTCGCCGCTTGATGCGCTAGATGTATCCAGGTGGGTCGCCGTCGTGGCATGCTCGGCGCCGACGCCAGAGGAGTGACGCAGATGGCCGCGGCCAAATCGAAATCCCATCGCCTGTGCCTCGCGGCCGCCCTCGGGGCGCTGCTTGCCGTGACCACCCCGGCCCTGATCCCGGACGCACACGCGCAGGGCCCCGACTCCGTCGCGGATCTTGCCGCCGGGCTGGTCGATTCGGTGGTCAACATCTCGACGTCGCAGACGATCGAGGGCTCGCGCGGCATCCCGGCGCCGCAGGCGCCCGAGGGTTCGCCCTTCCAGGAGTTTTTCGACGAGTTCTTCAACCGGCAGAAGGACGGCACCGACCAGGCCCTGCCGCGCAAGGTTCAGTCGCTCGGCTCGGGCTTCGTGATCGACGCCTCCGGCATCATCGTCACCAACAATCACGTCATCGAGGGCGCCGACGAGATCGTCGCCAATTTCAATGACGGCTCGAAGCTGACCGCGACCCTGCTCGGTCGCGACGAGAAGACCGACATCGCGGTGCTGCAGGTGAAGCCGACCGAGGCGAAACCGCTGAAGGCGCTGAAGTTCGGTTCGTCCGACGCCATGCGGGTGGGCGACTGGGTGATGGCGATCGGCAACCCGTTCGGGCTCGGCGGCACGGTCACCATCGGCATTGTCTCGGCCCGCAATCGCGATATCAATTCAGGGCCCTACGACAATTTCATCCAGACCGACGCCGCCATCAATCGCGGCAATTCCGGCGGTCCGCTGTTCAACATGAACGGGGACGTCATCGGCATCAACACGGCGATCATCTCGCCGTCGGGGGGCTCGATCGGCATCGGCTTCGCCATCCCCTCCGATGCCGCCGTGCATGTGATCCAGCAATTGCGCGAATTCGGCGAGACGCGGCGCGGACTGCTCGGCGTGCGCATCCAGCAGGTAACCGACGAGATCGCCGAGAGCCTTGGCATGGGCGCGGCGCGCGGCGCGCTGGTCGCGGGCGTGACGGAGGACGGTCCGGCGGCGGAAGCCGGCATCCAGCCGGGCGACGTCATCCTCTCCTTCGACGGCAAGCCGGTCACGGAGATGCGCGAACTGCCTCGCCTCGTCGCGGATTCGAACATCGACAAGCTGGTCGACGTCGTGGTCATCCGCAAGGGCAAGGAGATGACGCTCAAGGTCAAGGTCGGTCGCCTCACGGAGGCGGCGGAAAAGGCCGAGGAGAAGCAGTCGCCGGAAGCGGTCGAGTCACCGAAGCCGGTAGTCACGGAACTCCTGGGCCTGACGCTGTCGGAGCTGACGCCCGAGCTGCGCGCGCAATATTCGATCGCGCCCGAGGTCAAGGGTGTCGTCATCACCAGGATCGCGCCGGGCAGTGCCGCGTCGGAGAAGGGCATCGTGCTGGGCGAGGTCGTTGTCGAGGTGTCGCAGGAGCCGGTGGCCCTGCCTGACGACGTCGCGAAGCGGATCGAGGCTCTGAAGAAGGACGGCCGCCGCTCGGCCCTGTTCCTGATCGCCAACAAGACGGGCGAACTGCGCTTCGTGCCGCTGAAGCTGGACGAATAGGGGCAGGCCTCGGGACCTGGCTCAGCATCGTGCGCGCGCGGATCGCGGCAGGCCACTGAGCCTTCGTTGAGGATCGGGTTGCTCCGCCATCATCCTGAGGTGCTTCGCGCAAGCGAAGCCTCGAAGGAGGATCCAGCGGAGCGCTCCATTCGGTGATGAAATCTGGCGACATCATCAGCCCGGTGTTCCCTGGATCCTCCTTCGAGGCCCGGCTTCGCCGGGCACCTTAGGATGATGGTCGTGTCCAGGGATAGCGCAGGAATGGCGGAGACGCGGGCTGCGTCCGCTTACCGCTCCTCAAACGCTTCCCGCTTCAGCCGATAGAGCACGTGCGGCCGGAGCGGATGGCCTTCCGGGACTCTCGGATGATCGAAGTCGTCGGCCGGGTCGCGCCGCATGCCGAGCCGGTGCATCAGGCCGGCGGAGCGCGTGTTCAGCTTCGCGGTGAAGGCGACGATCTCGGGGAAGTCGTGCTCGGCGAAGGCCGCCGCGAGCACGGCCTCGGCCGCCTCGCGCGCATAGCCCTTCGACCAGAACGGCTGCGCCAGGCGCCAGCCAATCTCGACCGAGGGGGCGAAACGCGCCTCGGGAAATACGTCGAACAGGCCCGTCAGCCCGACGAAGGCGCCGGTCTCGCGCTCTTCGAGCGCGTAATTGCCATAGCCGCGCGCATCCCAATGCGCCTCGATCCGATCGACGAAGGCGTCTGCCTCGGCGCGGCTGAGCGGCGCGGGAAAGAACTCCATGACCGCCGGGTCGGCGCTCATGGCGGCGAAGGGGGCGCGGTCGGCGTCCCGCCAGCGGCGGAGGCGAAGGCGGGGCGTCTCGATCGGCTTCATGCGGCGAATTCGCTCCGGCGATAGCCCTGGGCGTAGAGCAGGGCGGTCAGGTCGTTGTGGTCGATGCGGGCGGCCGCCTCTGCGGCGACCTTGGGCTTGGCATGATAGGCGATGCCGAGGCCGGCCGCACGGATCATGGCGAGGTCGTTGGCACCGTCGCCGACGGCCAGCGTCTCGATCTTCGAGAGCGAGAGGCGGCGGGCGAGATCCATCAGCGCCGAAAGCTTCGCCTCCTGGCCGAGGATCGGCTCCTCGACGGTGCCCGTCAGCACGCCGTCGGCATGGTTGAGGATGTTGGCGCGGTTCTCGTCGAAGCCGATCATCGCGGCGACCGGGCCGGTGAACAGCGTGAAGCCGCCCGAGACCAGCGCGGCATAGGCGCCGGATGCCTTCATGGTACGGATCAGCACGGGGCCGCCGGGCATCAGCGTGATGCGCTCGGCAAGCACCTTCTCGACGACGGCGAGTTCGAGCCCCTTCAGCAGCGCGACGCGCTCGCGCAGCGCCGGCTCGAAAGCGATCTCGCCGCGCATGGCCCGCTCGGTGATTGCGGCGACATGCGGCTTCAGGCCGACCATGTCGGCGAGCTCGTCGATGCATTCCTGGCCGATCATGGTCGAATCCATGTCGGCGACGATCAGCTTCTTGCGCCGGCCGGCGATTGGCTGCGCCACCACGTCGACGGGACGGCCGTCGACCATCTCGTAGAGATCGGCGCGGATCGCGCCGAGGCCGTTCTCGGCCGGGGGCAGGGGGATGTCGCAGGCCTCGCCGTCGGCGAGCCAGTCGGGCCGTCCGGCGCCGGGCAGGTCGGCCGCCTCGTCGACGACCTCCGAAAGCGATGCCGCCTGTTCGGGCCGTGCTATGAACGTGGCGACATATTCGAACGGAGCGGTATCGGACGGCATGGGCAACCTGAATTCAGCGAGGATGGGACCTGCCGTCCTGATAGCCGGGCCAACCGCGAGCGGCAAGTCGGCCCTGGCGCTGGCCCTGGCGCGCCGGCATGGCGGCGTCGTCATCAATGCCGATTCGATGCAGGTCTATCGCGAGCTCCGCATCCTCTCCGCCCGGCCGGATCCGGACGAGGAGGCCGAGGTGCCGCATGCCCTCTACGGCCATGTCGCCGCCAGCGAGCGCTATTCGGTGGCGCGCTGGCGCGAGGACGCGAAGGGCGCGCTCGAGGCTGCTTGGCGCGACGATGCGCTTCCCATCGTGATCGGCGGCACCGGGCTCTATTTCAAGGCGCTGACCGAGGGGCTGTCGGCGATCCCGCCGATCCCGGCCGATCTGCGCGCCGCTATCGAGGCGCGGGCCGACGCCGAGGGCGTGCCGGCCCTGCACGCGGCGCTCCTGCGGCTGGATCCGGACAGCGCTTCCCGGCTGGCGCCGCTCGACCGCACGCGCGTGACCCGGGCGCTGGAGGTGGTGGAGGCGACCGGCCGTTCGATCGGGGAGTGGCAGCGGGAGACGGGGGCGCCGCCGCTGGTCGACGCCGCGTCGGCCCGGCGGATCGTGCTCGAACCGGATCGGGCCGTGCTCTACGAGCGGATCGGCCGGCGCCTCGACACCATGGTCGAGCGGGGCGGGATCGCGGAGGCCGAGGCGCTGATCGCGCACGGCCTCAATCCGGCGCTGCCGGCGATGAAGGCGATCGGCATCCGCGAGTTCGGCGCCCATCTCGCCGGCGAACTCTCGCTCGACGAGGCGATCGAGCGCGCCAAGATGGAGACGCGCCGCTACGCCAAGCGGCAGGGCACCTGGTTCCGCAACCAGATGGCGGATTGGGAGCGCCTCGCGCCCGGCGCGGCGCTTCCGGAGATCAGCTGGCGATCTGCATGACGACGCGGCCGTCGATCTTGCCGGCCCTCATCGCATCGAAGATCTCGTTGATGTTGTCGAGCTTGTCCCAGCTGTAGTGCGGGGTGACGAGGCCGTCGGCGGCGAACTCCAGCGATTCCGCCAGGTCCTGCCGCGTGCCGACGATCGAGCCGCGAATGGTGATGCGGTTCAGCACGACGTCGAAGATCGGCGTCGGGAAATCGCCGGGCGGCAGGCCGACCAGTGCCAGTGTGCCGCGCCGGCGCACCATGCCGAGCGCCTGCGCGAAGGCGGGGCGCGAGACGGCCGTGACGAGTACGCCGTGCGCGCCGCCGTCCGTCGCCTTCTTGATCGCGGCGGTCGGATCGCCTTCCGAGGCGTTGACCGTGACCTCGGCGCCGAGTTCGCGCGCCAGCTTCAGCTTGTCCTCGCTGATGTCGACGGCGGCGACGTGCAGGCCCATGGCCTTCGCATATTGCACGGCCATGTGGCCGAGGCCGCCGACGCCGGAGATCACCACCCACTGGCCGGGCTTGGCCTCGGTCTCCTTCAGGCCCTTGTAGACGGTGACGCCGGCGCACATGACGGGTGCGGCGGCGCCGAAATCGAGCTTTTTCGGAATGTGGCCGACATAGTTGGGATCGGCCAGCACATAGTCGGCATAACCGCCATTCACGGAATAGCCGGTGTTCTGCTGTTCGTTGCAGAGCGTCTCCCAGCCGGAAAAGCAGTGTTCGCAATGGCCGCAGGCCGTGTAGAGCCACGGCACGCCGACGCGATCGCCCTCCTTGATGCCCTTGACGTCGCGGCCGACGGCGGTGACGAAGCCGGAGCCTTCATGGCCGGGAACGAAGGGTGGGTTCGGCTTCACCGGCCAGTCGCCCTCGGCGGCGTGCAGGTCGGTATGGCAGACGCCGCAGGCCTCGACCTTCACCAGGATGCGGTCGTGCCGCATTTCGGGAATCGGGACTTCCTCGATCGTCAGCGGTTTGCCGAAAGCACGGACCACGGCTGCCTTCATCGTCTTCATCGCGACCTCCTTGATAGGCTTGTCGATACGTCATCCTGATCGGGTTCTGCGGATGGAGCAAACCCGCCCCGCACCCGCCGGTCCATGATCTCGATCAAACGCGCGGCCCGTGACACGACATTGACGCCGATCGGCATGCGCGCTTTGCTCGCGTCATCGCCCGCTGGGGGCCCGCAAGGAATGACGACATGCGCCTGCTGCCCGCCTCGTTCGCCCTCTTCGCCATGCTGTCGCTGGGAGCCGCGGCGGCGGCGGATCGCGTCGTGATGCTCGAGGGCGGCATCGCCGGCACGCTGAACCTGCCCGAGGGCGGGAGCCGCGCCCCGGCCGTTCTGATGCTGCACGGCTTCGGATCGTCGCGCGACGAGGTGGGCTCCATGTATGCGCGCGAGGCCGAGGCGCTGGCGAAAGCGGGCATCGCCTCGCTCCGCATCGATTTCCACGGCTTCGGCAAGAGCGACGGCGACACCGGCGCCACGACGATCGACGGCCAGCTCGCCGATGCCAAGGTCGCGGTCGCGTTCCTGGCCAAGCAGGACGGCATCGATCCGAAGCGGCTCGGCGTGCTCGGCTTCTCGCTCGGCGGCGGCGTCGCGACGGTGCTGGCCGCCGAGGAGCCCGATCGCTTCCGGTCGCTCGTCACCTGGTCGTCGGTCGGCGACTTCGCAAGGGATATGAAGGCCTCCATCGGCGAGAAGGCCATCGCCACCGCCGAGACGGAGGGCGTCGTCGGGCTCGATCTCGGCTGGCGCACTATCGTGCTGAAGAAGGGCTTCTTCGACAGCCTCGCGACGCATAAGATCGACGCGGCGATCGCGGCCTATCCGGGCGCCTTTCTCGCCATCGCCGGCGCGAAGGATTTTTCCGCCGCCTATCCGGAGGGCTTCGCCAAGCTTGCCAAGGGCGCGCCGAAGGAGGTCTGGATCGTGCCGGAGGGCGACCACATCTTCGGCAGCCTGGGAGACGACCAGGCGATGGCCGATTCGGTCATCGCCAAGACGGCGGAATGGTTCGGCAAGACGCTCTGACAGCGGACCTCGCGCCCATCGCCGGGAGGCCGCCCGGCGTCGCGCCCGACCGTCGGGAGGGGTGTCATGCGCTGGCCGCTCGTCGCTCTGTTCGTCATCGCGGCCGTTCCGGTTTCGGCCGAGGAACTGCCGCGCCTCTATCTGGAGGACCTCCGCCTCGGCGCCGGGCCGGGGGCCGAACGTGTGCTTCGCTGGCGCCAGCTCGGCGCCGAGCGGATGGAGGCCGAGGCGCTGTCAGGCTGCCGGGCGCTCGGCTTCGACTGCGGCGACGATCCGGCTCCCGGCCGCGCGGCGGCGCGCTTCATCAAGCCGGAGATCGTCTCGGGCGACTATCGGGGGACGGCGCGGATCGTGCGCCAGCTCGGCACCAGCTATTACGTCAAGTTCGACGCGCCGCCCGGCTTCACGATCTGCAAGGCGGGCATCGACCTCGTCGGCGGCTTTGCCAGCGCCGGCTCGATCTTCGCCGGCTCGATCCAGCGCATCGGGCGCGACGGCCTCGGCGCCTATGCGGCGCTGCCCGCGGGCGGGGAGGGCGCCATCGCCTTCCGGCTGATGATCGCCACCGTGCCGCGGCCCCGCTTTGACCGCGAGCTCTGCTGGCCGGACGGCACGATCGTCTTCCTCTGCGCCGGCCCCGAGCGTTGCCGGCCGAGCCGCGCCTATCCCGAGACGGACCTGAGATGACGGTCACACCCTGGACTCTTGACCTTCCGGTCAATCTTTTGGACTAATGCCCGCCTTCCCGAACGGAAGGCGCGGGTGTCGCGGGGACCTGCTCCAACGCCGGCCGTTCATGCCAAGCGGATTCAGGCCTCATGCAGCGTCTCTCGACCAGCGCGGTTCCGGAACGTCACCGCCTCGCCTTCGTGCACGATTTCGTGGCGCGTCATGTCGTCGGCATGGAGTTCCACCCCGTGGAGCGCCAACGGCTCGACGTCGATCTCGCCGCGTTGGCGCTGCCGGACGCGGCCATCGTCGCCGAGGCGCGCTATCCCGCGCTGCGCGGCGCGCGCTCGCACGCGCTGCTCGGCGACGGGCGCGACGACTATCAGCTGATGATCCATACGCGCGACCACTGGGTCGCGGTCGAGGGCAAGCCACCGGTGCTTGTCGCCGCGGGCGACCTCATGGTGGTCAACCAGGCCGTGGCGCTCGAATGCCGGATCCCGGACACGCTGCTCAAGGTCGTGGCGCTGAACCGCGCCCGGCTGGCGCGGCTGGTGCCCCGTATCGACGAGCGCAGCTGCTACATCATCCCGGCGACTTCGCCCGGCATGAGCCTGTTCGCCGGCTATGCCGAGCTGCTGCGCGCCAGCCCGCCGGGCGCGCCGGACGGGGCGCGGCTGGCGTCCCGGCATCTCTACGAACTCGTCGCCCATCTGCTCGGCGGCGTGGTCGCCGGCGACAGCGCGCGCGGCGGCGAGGGCGTCGGCGCGGCCCGGCTGGCGCTGGTCAAGCAGGAGATCCGCGCGCGGCTCGCCGATCCGGCGCTCGACATCGGCCAGGTGGCGCGGCGCCAGGGCGTCACGCCGCGCTACATCCAGCGGCTGTTCGCCGCCGAGGGCGCAAGCTTCACCGCCTATCTGCGCGATTGCCGGCTGGAAGAGGCGATGCGGCGGCTGCGCGCGGGACAGGCCGGCTCGATCGCCGACATCGCCTATGAGGCCGGCTTCCAGGATCTCTCTCATTTCAACCGCGCCTTCCGCGGCCGCTATGGCTGCACGCCGTCCGAGATCCGCGCCGAGGCCCTGCGCGGCCGCGCCGGCTGAGCGACGGCCGGATTCCACGCCTCCCTGAGTTCGCTTTTTCTTCCTTTCGCTTCGGAAAAAGCGCGGCGAGTTCGCTTGCCGCAGCATCCGTTCGCCCCGCGCCAAGACGGCCCGGCGACGGCGTCGTAGAGCGGGTGCCGTCAGGCGGCATCGGCCGCCATCCGCGACGGGCCGGGGGGCTCCGGACAATTCGGCATCAGGCGACAGGCGGGCGGACCCGGGGAGAGCAGTGCATCGCCCCGTCCGCCTTTTGCGCAGAGATGGGAGTGAGGAATGCGAACGATTTTGATGCTGGCAATGGGGCTTGCGCTCGCCGGCTGCAGCCAGACCACGCAGACCGCTTCGGTCGTCCCCGCCGGCTCCGCCGGCAAGGGCGCGAAGGCGGCGACAACCCGCCAGGCCTCGGCCGGGGCATCGGCGCAGGCCTGCGCCGACGCGGCGAAGAAGGCGGCCGACGCGCAGATGGGCGCCGCGATGGTCGGCGGGGCGCTGTCCATGGTCGGCGGCCTCGGCGGTTATGCCGGGCGCGGCGGCATGGTGGCGGCGCAGGCGGCCTCCATGGGCGGCTCGCTCATGCAGCAGCAGGCGAGCCACAAGGCCGAAGCGGAGATGAGGGCGTCATGCTGAGCCGGTCCTATCCGCGCCGGAGGCGGCTTCGGCGCGCGGCGCTGGCGCTCGCCGGGCTGCTGCCGTTCCTGGCGATCGCCCTTTCGGTCTCGCCGGCCAGGGCGCTGACCAGGCAGGAAGCGATCGTCGTGGTGAAGCTGGTGCAGGCGCTCTCGCCGGAATTCGGCCGGCTCGCCTATGACGAGCAGGTCGCCGACGACTGGTTCGAGGCCGACGCCGAGAGCGAGGGGCGGATCGTCCGTGCCGGCTTCACGCGCGAGACCTGGCGCGTCGCGCTCGGCGCCACCGTCACCGGCTATATCGCCTCGCTGCCCGAGGCGGAATTCCGCGCCAGGCTTGCCGCCATCCGCGAACGCGCCGCGACGCGCGGCACCCTCGACGAAGCGCAGCGCCGCGCCATGCTCGCGCTCGTCGACGAGGTGACGGCGCGGCTCGAGGCGATGCGCCGGGAGGGCGTCGCCCATGTCGAGATCGTCCGGCCGCTGGCGCCGCGCCTGCGCGTGCTGATGGTCGAGTGACGGCCGCGGGCGACGGCGCCCGCGATCCGAACGCCTGCCGCGCGGCTCTGCCCCCTTGGCTCCGCGGCAGGACCGGCCCTGCCGGAGTCGTCCTTTCGGGTGGCTGCGGCAGGGTTTTTCGCTTCGCGCCAACCGCGCGGGCCGACGCGCCCGCCGAAGCGGGGGGCAGCGCAAACTTTCGCCGCTCCGCCCATCCTTTCGTCATGGCGGCCTCGTCCGCTTCTGCTACATCCTCGCCCGGCGGGCCCATCCTGCCCGGCGCCCGCTTGCGGGCGCGCCGCGCCGCGTCCGCCGGGGGAGGGACGCGCGTCCGGCGCGACCGGGTGGGAGGCCGGCCAGCCCCGACATCCCTTGCGCCAGAAAGCCCCGTCCGTGCCTTCCTCCGATCCGGTCCTGAAGGGCCTTCTCCTCGGCTTTGCCGCCTTCGCCGCCTATGCCTTTTCTGATGCCAGCGTCAAATTCCTCGCCGGCGGCCTACCGGCTTACGAGATCGCCTTCATCGGCTCGCTGTTCGGCCTCGCGGCGGTGCCGTTCCTGAAGAAGCCTGCCGACCGCTGGGGCGACATCGTCCACACCACCAACCGGCCGCTCTGGCTGGTGCGCTTCGCCGCCAACGGCATGGCGGCGATCGGCAGCGTCACCGCCTTCACCCATCTTTCCATGGCGGAAGCCTTCGCGCTCATCTTCCTGCTGCCGGCCTTCGTCACCATCATGTCGGTCCTGTTCCTGAAGGAGCCGGTCGGGCTGAAGCGCTGGAGCGCCGTGATCATCGGCTTCATCGGCGTGCTGATCGTGCTGCGCCCCGGCTTTCGCGAGCTCTCGATCGGCCATCTCGGCGCCATCGCCGGCGGCCTCGGCGGCGCCATCTCGATCGTCGTCTTCCGCGCCGTCGGCCCGCGCGAGAAGAGCATCTCGCTCTACGGCGCCGGCGTGCTCGGCACCTTCTTCATCTGCGGCCTCGCCATGATCCCGTCCTTCACGCAGCCGACTGTGCCGCAGATCGGCTGGCTCGCGAGCTACGGCATCCTCTGCGCGCTCGGCAACATCCTTCTCATGATGGCCGCCTTCCGCGCGCCGGCGGCGCTGGTCGGGCCGACGCAATACAGCCAGATGCTCTGGGCGATCGGGATCGACACCTTCGTCTTCAGGATCCACCTGGAATGGCCGATGCTGGCCGGCATCGCGCTGATCATCGGTTCCGGCATCCTGACCCTCTGGCGTGAGAAGGCACGGGGGACGAAGCTGCCGCCGTCCGTGGCGGCGGAGGGGCAGGCGGGGCTGGTGGAGGAGGCGGGCGAGTTGCCATCACCCGCCGCGCCGGTCCGACATGCGCCAAGCCTCGTCCCAGCGGAGTAGGGGCGGACTTCTCCTCCCCCTTGTGGGGGAGGCTGAAGAGGTGCCCGAGCCAAAACTAGGCGCATTGCCGCGCTCATCAGGCCCGCTCCGGGCATGCGGGAGCACCTCGCTGGCCACCGGGAAAAATGGCCAAGGTTAGCGCGCAGATCGTCCATGACGAGTTCGGCGAAAGCCAGTCGGTGAGCTATTTCGAGAAGGGCTTGAAGGCCTTCGTGCTGCCGGGCGCGCACCAGCAGGTGCTTGAAGCCAAACTCCAGCAGCGTATCGAGGTCGCGAAGCGCGCTCTCACCAAGAAATACGGGCGACGGCTTAAGGGATACGAACGGCTCGTCCGGGAGGATGGGCCGCTCTATCCGCATAGGCGAAGTCGAGGTGCGAGCAAGTCCGCTACGCCGCGATCGATTCCTCGAATTTTCTCCTGCTGGCGCTCAGTTCTATAACTGAGGTCGTGGCTGGGCTAATTACTCCAATATAGTCGCCAAGAGATGAAATGCTTGTTACAACGGCAATCCTTCGGGGGCTGTTTTCAAGCCTAGCAATGTCGTGAAACTTTGCTGCGGCGCCAACTATTGAGTTGTGGTTCTTGGTAACTGCTTCAAAAGCTGCGGTCTGAGATGGCGCCCGTACAAGTGCAGCAATCTTCCAAGTGTGATTGGAGGATCCGATAAAATCGGCATCTCTTATCACTTCATGAGTGGGATAGACTTCCTTCAGCCGCTCAACGAGAAGCTCTTTCGCGTCGCGCTCGACTCTTTCCGATATCCGCATCGAACTGATCGCAACTGCGGTCTGGGAACTGCTAGCCACAACCTCCATTGCGCCGGCGAGGGAGTCCATGCCGACCTCGGCAACGAACATGTCATGCCCGTTGAACTGAATGCCGGCGTCTTCGGCGACGCGACTAGCTTCTCTGTTGAAGGCGCGTGCCGAGATGCCCATCAGTTCCGCTTCAAGGTACGCAGAGCCGCGGTCTGTTACGAAACACCTACCGCCTTGAACGGTGACCTCTAGCACAACGGATGAGCCACTAGGGTAGAGAACGGGCATCGTGATTAGCGACCCGGCTGAAAAGTGCTCGACAGAAATCAGACTGCGGATTGCAGCGTCGATGCCGTCGGAATTCGATTTTCCAATGAAATCAACCATCTGATACCCGGAACAAATCAGCAGTGCGCGTAGGCGTTTCAACTAGCCCTATGTTGTTGATTTTAAAGTATTCTCCGCAGAATGCAATAAAATCCGAAAGCGTTGATGGATCAGGGCTAATCGGTCTGGCTGCTGGTAGATTTCCATTCCGCATCCGCCGCTCATGAGGTAGCCAGTTGTCTTCGAACCAGTGCTGATGGCTGGTTTTGACAAACCTACAAAATTCGAATCCCGGCGGCCCCCAACGCTTATTCGTATGCGTATTGTTGGGGCGCCAGCAGCAGCGCGACAGTCCCATTCCCTTGCTGCCTGCCGGCGCGTACTCAAGTTGGAATATCGCGTCGCGATCAACAAACTGCTTCGAGACCTTCGCTCGCAGTTCAAATCCGCCTACAGCTCGGGCCTCTGATATCAGCTGGATATGAAAAGTAAGATAATAGGGGTCCGAATTCTCGTCCCACGTCGGCCGAAACGGCAATGATTTGGGGACGGATACAAGCTCTGCAATGGATTCTGGAAGTTGTGCCATCGTCCGTCAGCTTACCCATACGTTAGTGAGGGCAGCAAGCTGTGACGAGCTGGGCGCCGGCGAATTCCAAACAGAATGCTATGAGAAGATTAGCCAGCAGGTTGGCTGTCCATTGCCGAAATGTCTCCCCCTAATTTCCCGCAATCCCCGACCCCCTTTTGCGCAATTTTCTTCTCCGGGGGTTGACGGCTCGCGCGGGCTGCGCCATCTTCCGCGCAATTCCAATTGAAGGGGCCGGACATGATCCGCCGCGACGTTATTGTACTTAGAGAGCGCACTGCCTGATGGCCTGAAGCCGTCACGATAGGTAGTGCGCGAAAATGGGCCCCGAGAGGGCCTTTTTTATTGGCTTGATGGAACACAGACGAGAGGCGGATACGGCGATGAAAATCCGCGACGGAGCGAAACGATGACACGGCAGATGACCGGCGCTGAGATGGTCGTTCAGGCATTGATCGACCAGGGCGTGGAGCACCTCTTTGGCTATCCCGGCGGCGCCGTACTGCCGATCTATGACGAGATCTTCCAGCAGGACAAGGTCGAGCACATCCTCGTCCGCCAGGAGGGCGGGGCCGGCCACGCGGCCGAGGGCTATGCCCGCTCGACCGGCAAGGTCGGCGTCGCGCTCGTCACCTCCGGCCCCGGCGCCACCAACATGGTGACGCCGCTGACCGACGCGCTGATGGATTCGATCCCCATGGTCTGCATCACCGGCCAGGTCGCCACGCACCTGATCGGCTCCGACGCCTTCCAGGAGGCCGACACGGTCGGCATCACGCGCCCCTGCACCAAGCACAACTGGCTGGTCAAGGACGTCAACGATCTCGGCCGCATCCTGCACGAGGCCTTCTATGTCGCGCGTTCCGGCCGTCCCGGCCCGGTCGTCGTCGACATCCCGAAGGACGTCCAGTTCGCCACCGGCACCTATCAGGGCCCGACCCGCGTCGAGCACAAGACCTATCGCCCGCAGGTCGAGGGCGACCCGGCCGCGATCCGGGCCGCGGTCGAAATGATCGCCAAGGCAAAGAAGCCGATCTTCTATACCGGCGGCGGCGTCATCAATTCGGGCCCGGAAGCCTCGGCCTTGCTGCGCGAATTCGCGCATCTGACCGGCTTCCCGGTCACGTCGACGCTGATGGGCCTCGGCGCCTTCCCGGCGACCGACAAGCAGTGGCTCGGCATGCTCGGCATGCACGGCACCTATGAAGCCAACAATGCGATGCATGACTGCGACGTCATGATCAACATCGGCGCGCGCTTCGACGACCGCATCACCGGCCGCCTCGACGCGTTCTCGCCCGGCTCGAAGAAGATCCATGTCGACATCGACCCGTCCTCGATCAACAAGAACGTCCGCGCCGACATCGGCATCGTCGGCGACGTCGCGCATGTGCTGAAGGCGATGCTCGCCGCCTGGAAGGCCGGCAAGCACCAGGCCGACAAGGCGGCGCTGAAGAGCTGGTGGGGCGAGATCGACCGCTGGCGCGCCCGCAACAGCCTCGGCTTCCGCCAGGCGAGCGAGACGATCCTGCCGCAGCACGCGATCCGCACGCTCTATGAGCGGACGCGCGGAAAGGACGTCTACATCTCGACGGAAGTCGGCCAGCACCAGATGTGGGCGGCGCAGTATTTCGGCTTCGACGAGCCGAACCGCTGGATGACCTCGGGCGGCCTCGGCACGATGGGCTACGGCCTGCCGGCGGCGATCGGCGCGCAGGTCGCCCATCCCGACGCGCTCTGCATCGACATCGCCGGCGACGCCTCGATCCTGATGAACATCCAGGAACTGTCGACGGCGATGCAGTTCGAGCTGCCGGTCAAGGTGTTCATCCTGAACAACCAGTATATGGGCATGGTGCGCCAGTGGCAGCAGCTCCTGCACGGAAACCGCCTGTCGCATTCCTATACGGATTCGCTGCCCGATTTCGTCAAGCTGGCCGAGGCCTATGGCGCGACGGGCATTCGCTGCGAGAAGGCGTCGGAACTGGAAGGCGCGATCGACGCGATGATCGCGGCCAAGGGGCCGGTGCTGTTCGATTGCCGCGTGGCCAATCTCGCCAACTGCTTCCCGATGATCCCGTCGGGCAAGGCGCATAACGAGATGCTGCTGCCGGAAGAGGCGACCGACGAGGTCATCGCCAACGCGATCGACGCCGCCGGCAAGGCGCTGGTTTAGTCGCTCGACAAGCCAAGCTTGCCATCATCCCGGGCGCGGCGTGAGCCGAGGCCCGGGATCCATTCGGCCGAGGACCGTCACGGCCGAATGGATCCCCGCCCTCGCGGGGATGACGGCGAGCGTTCGTTTCAAGCGGATGACGACCGAATTTTTGGAGAAAGAGATGCAGCCCGGATCCGTCTACGCGATCAAGGAAGGCAAGGACAAGACCGAGCAGCACACGCTCTCGGTGCTCGTCGACAACGAACCGGGCGTCCTCGCCCGCGTCATCGGCCTGTTCTCGGGGCGCGGCTACAACATCGAGAGCCTCACCGTCTCGGAGACGGAGCACGAGAAGCACCGCTCGCGCATCACCGTCGTCACCACCGGCTCGGCCCAGGTGATCGAGCAGATCAAGGCGCAGCTCGAGCGCATGGTGCCGGTGCACCGGGTGATCGACCTGACCGTCACCGGCAAGGCGATCGAGCGCGAGCTGCTCCTGATCAAGGTGCGCGGCGCCGGCGACGACCGGGTCGAGGCGCTCAGGCTTGCCGATGCGTTCCGCGCCCGCGTCATCGACGCGACGACGGAGAGCTTCGTGTTCGAGCTGACCGGCAAGACCGACAAGCTCGACCAGTTCATCGTGCTGATGCAGCCGCTCGGCCTCGTCGAGGTCTCGCGCACCGGCGTCGCCGCGATCACGCGCGGGCCGGCCGCGACCTGAGGCTTTCGGGAGACGACAGAATTCGGAAAGGTCGCATCGCAAGATGCGGCCTTCTTTGTCGAGGGGCCATGAATCTGCCTGTCGGAATTCTCGTGACGGGAACCTGCCATACAGGCAATCGGTTCTAGAGCGCTTTCGAGCGAAGTGGATGCCGGTTCGCGTGAAGAAAACGCGGAAAAACAAGGACTTAGACTCGTTCAGCGTTTCTATCAATCGCTGAACGAGTCTAGGGAATTTGGGGGTGGAATGAGCGTTTCCGTCGTGATTCCAGTCTACAACCGTCCCGGCCTGGTCCGGCGGGCGCTGGCGAGCGTCCAGGCTCAATCGCATCCGCCCGCCCAGGTCATCGTCGTGGACGATGGTTCACAGGATGATACCGCCGAATCGGCTCGGGCCTGGCTTGCGGAAAATGCCCGCTTTGATTGGAAGGTGATCACGATTCCCAATGGCGGGCCTGCCGCCGCGCGGAATGCGGGCGCTGCAATGATCGCCGATGACGTTGCCTACGTCGCCTTTCTCGATTCCGATGACGAGTGGCCCGGGGATTTTCTCTCTGGCTGCATGCAACGACTGGGGGAGCGGCCCGATGTCGTCGGGGCCGTTGTCGATCGCCAGACATGGCGGGACGGGGTTCCCTACGCCTTCGACGACATGAACCGGTTCGCGGCGGATCCCTTTCTATTCGTTCTGGAGAATGGCGGAGGCCTGGTGCAGTGCTGCGTTTTCCGGTTGTCCTGCTTCCGAAAGGCAGGCGGCTTCGACGCGCTATGGCGAACCGGCGAGGACGGCAAGCTTCTGTTCGACGTCGCCGTCCAGGGTCCCTTCCTGCATTCCGTCGGCGAACCGGTGATCGTGCACCAGCGGACGGCGACGACCGTGGACGGCGAGGCCATGAGCGTCTCGCTGGCTAGCGCCAGGGATTACTGGATCTGGGCCGACCAGATGGAGCGCATGATCGCCGCGCTGCCGAAGGAAACCCGACGCGAGCGATATGATGCGATCTGCGTGACCATGCTCGAACGCTGGGCCGTGGCGAGGCGAACCCTGCGCGAGGGCGGGCTGACGCTGCTGGCTTGCCGAGCCGCATGGCGCCGGTACCTCTGGAAGGAACGTCGGCGTTTCAGACGGCGGCTGTCCGAGACCCGCGGGTGGCGCGGTCAAGCTCCAGTATCGCGCTGAGGCGTGCCTGGTAGGCGGTGTTGGAGAAATGCCGATCGAAGATCTCCGTCCCATCGGCCCCCGGCCGCAAGGCTCCGTCCGCGATATCGAGGGCGGCCTGCGCGAAGGCGGCGGCGTCGTCATGGATGCGGACCGGAATGCGATCGAGTTGGGATGCGCTCAAGCCGCGGACGACCGCGGATGTCCCCAGCATCGGAAGGCCGGTGCAAAGACCTTCCAGCAGCTTGATCGAGGAGCCGCTTCCGCCTAGCGCCGGGACCAGAACTCCCCTGGCACCGGAATAGGCTTCGGTGACCGCCTCGACAGGGCCGGGGAAAAGTGCCTCGTTCGCGCTGAACAAGTCCGGCCGGATACGCCGAACGCCATCGCGAATCTGGCCGTAGATCCGGATGTGGTTTCGAAGCCGCGGCGCCAGGGGAATGACGGTCTCCAAGATCCAGACCGCCGTCTGGACGTTCCAATAGTTGTCGGTCGCGATGTAGACGAGCTTGCCTTCGGGTGAGGGCGGCTGCCTGCGCAGGTGCGACAAGGCTGCCTCCGTCGATGGCGAGATGGTTGGTTCGACGAGGGCATGGCGCAGGGCCGGGAGGCGCTCGCGAAAGACCTGCTCGTCCTTGGCGTTGATGTGCAGCAACAGATCGGCCAGTTGGCAAAGCCGGGTCTCGGAGGCGACGAGCGCGGACACGTCGACCTTCGGGTTGAGCCACAGGCTGCCGGCGATTACGTCCTTGTTGTTGCTTTGGACATCATGGGTTTCGCAGACCAGCTTCGGTCGTTTACCCCATCGCCGCCCGGCCTCGGTGGCGAGGCGTGCCGCCAGCTTCAGATTCCAGCAGTGGTGGATGTGAATGATCTCGACGGGCCGCTCGCGCAGCAGCGCCTCGAGTTGGGCAGGAAGCCGCCGTGCCGCCACGCTCGCGGCCCAGAAGTCGATGGCCGTTCGCCGGCGACCCAGCAGACGATGGACCTTGCGCTGGAGGCTGGCGCGGCGTGCCGAGGGTGGAACGAGAAAGCCCACGCCGATCGCCGTTGAAAACGACATCTGGCCGAGCACGAAACGCCGATCTTCCTCTCTCGTGATGTTGACGGGGTTGTCTGGCGCCAGCAGGGCGTAGACATCGCGCCCGGACGCGGAATAGGCGGCGACGGAGGCCTCGAAGAGGTTGGCGCTTCCGCCCCTTGGCCAAGGCGGCATGATCACGATCACGAGGGGACGAGGCGTATGCATGCTGTCCCGTAGCGGCTCCCCATGACGGAAGTCAATCCACCGCCAGCGCATGTCAAAACGTAGCGGAAACGAGTGCCGAACCCATGCATCGGTGCCAGTGGACAAGGTGGACTTTTTGGATGTTGCGGCACGGCTCGGCGGGCCTCACCGGGGTCGTGTTGCCTATGCCGGCTCCACCTCCGCGCGCGACCAGCCGATCGCAGGCGCGATATGGTCGGCGACGGTCCCGAGCAGCTTGGCGTTGTAGTCCACGCCGAGCTGGTTCGGCACGGTGAGGAGCAGCGTGTCGGCGTCGCGCACCGCCTCGTCCTTGGCGAGTTCGGCCGCGATCACGTCCGGTTCGCCGACATAGCTCTTGCCGAAGCGCGAAAGGCGGCCGTCGAGCCAGCCGACCTGGTCCTGGTCCGATCCGTCGCGCGCGCCGAAATACATGCGGTCGGCGTCGTCGGTGATCGGCATGACACTGCGCGAGACGGACACGCGGGGCTGGTGTTTCCAGCCGGCCTTGGCCCAGGCCTCGCGATAGAGGTGGATCTGCTCGGCCTGCAGCTCGCTGAACGGCACGCCGGTATCCTCGGTGAGGAGCGTCGAGCTCATCAGGTTCATGCCCTGCTCGGCGGTCCAGACCGCCGTCTGGCGGGTGCCGGCGCCCCACCAGATCCGCTCGGAAAGGCCGGGCGACTGCGGCTGGATCGCCAGCGCGCCGGCGGATCGCGTCATGCGCGGGTCGGCGCGGGCGACGCCGGCGCCGGTGATCGCGGCGCGGAAGACCTCGGTGTGATAGCGGGCGAGGGCGGCGCCGCTCGGATCGTCGCCGGAATCGAAGCCGAAGGATTCCCAGCCGCGCTCCGCCGGCTCGGGCGAGCCGCGACTGATGCCGAGCTGAAGCCGGCCACGGCCGATCAAGTCGGTCGCGGCGGCCTCCTCGGCCATGTAGAGCGGGTTCTCGTAGCGCATGTCGACGACGCCGGTGCCGAACTCGATGCGCTTGGTGCGCGCCGCGATCGCTGCGAGCACGGGAAAGGGCGATGCCGCTTGCGGCGCGAAATGGTGGACGCGGAAGAACGCGCCGTCGATGCCGATTTCCTCGGCCGCGATCGCGAGTTCGATCGACTGGATCAGCGCATCCTGCGCTGTGCGGGCGACAGAGCCGCGAACCGGCTGGTAGTGGCCGAAGGACAGGAAGCCGATCTTTTTCTGCACGGGGATCTCCACGAGTGGCGAGAGTCCCGTTCCGGCCGGTGCAGGGAGGGTATGGTCGCGCCGTTGCGTTTATGAGCCGGAATCTGGGCACTTCCACCCTGGAGCGCAAGAGTTGCGGTATTGGCGCTCGGACAGCGGCGTTTCGCGGGCGGCTTCTGTCGTAGAGGCATCGGGCGGAGAACCCGCCAGTCGGGATCCTGGCGGTGCGTCCCGCGTCGGCGCTCGCCGACAAGGCTCAATGTTGTTCGGCCGGCACCACGAATTCCATGCCGTTTGCCTGGGCTATCCCGATGATGCGGGCGATGTCGGGCGCCTCGTCACCGGGCGGCGGCAATTCGCGCGTCTCGAGAGGCAGGGGATCGCCAGCCTGGCTAAAGAAGACGTCGTGCAAACGACCGGGCGAATTGATGATCAGAAGTCGACCTGGCGTGGCTCCCGCGTTGCGAAAGGCATGGACGGCGCCGTCCGGGATCTTCACGAACTGACCGGAGGTCGCCGTGGTGGTCTCCCCTTCGATGGTGAACTCGAACGTTCCGTCGAGCACGAAGAAGGCTTCGTCCTCGCCCGGATGCCGGTTGGGCGGCGCGCCGGCGCCCGGAGCCGTCAGGCTTTCAACCAGGCAGTAGACGCCGCCTGTGTCCGCGCTGCTGGCGTGAAACCGGATGAGATTTCCGAACAGATGATAGGCGCTGTGCTTTAGGTCCGACATGGACTGGTCTCTCCGAGCTGCTTGTTGCATAATGGAACTCAAGTTGCCTTATGGGACACTAGTACCACGAAATGGCTGCTGTCAATGAGGAGTGAGTATCGTGCAATTTGAGACCGGCCGGACGCGACAGAAGATGCGGACGCGGCGCGAGCTGCTCGCCGCCGCACGACGTCTGATGGAGCGTGGCGCGCCCGTCACCGTGGAGGCCGTGGCAGTTGAGGCGGAGATATCTCGAACAACTGCCTATCGCTATTTCGCGGATGCCGAGGCAATGATCCTGGAGGCTTTCCTCGATGGACAAACTGCGTCACCGGAGGAAGTCGTCGGTGACAGCACGGACGTGCGGGAGCGCGTCCATCGGGTCCTGCGCTACCTCACCGACTTGGTGCGTAACGCCGAGACGGCCTATCGGACCTATCTTTCGAATACGTTGGCCGGCTCTGTCCGGCAGGGCGCTGCCGTCAAGGATTCGCAGCGGGCGGGGCGCCGCCTCCCGATGTATGAGCACGCGCTGGCGCCGGTTCGCGCCACGATGGGTGAGGAGGATTTTCGCTTTCTGGTCCTCTCCCTTTCCGCGGTGTCAGGCATAGAGAGCCTGATCGCGCTCAAGGACGTCTGTCGTGTCGACGACGCCATGGCCGACCGGGTATCGGCCTCGATCGTCGATGCGATCCTGGACCGCCGGCTGCGCGGGATCTGAAGAGCCTGCTCGACTGCAAGCTCTGCTTGACCGCAGGACGACGGATCTGTATGCACATGGAACCGTACCGTACGGTACGCTGCACTGCAGCATGACGGGCGCAGATCGGAGCGCAGTCGTGCCGGCGCGGCGTCAACGATCGCAGAGTTGAGACCGTTCCGCTTGGCTTCCACCGCATCCTTCAGCGCCGCCAACGAGGCCTACACGCCGCGCCAGAACGCCGTTCTGGAAAGCGCGCTCGGCCTTTTGGTCGAGGGCGGCGAGCGGGCGCTGACGACGGCGGGCGTCGCGCGCGCGGCGAACTGCTCCAAGGAAAGCCTCTACAAGTGGTTCGGCGACCGCGACGGGCTGCTCGCGGCGATGATCACCTTCCAGTCGAGCAAGGTGAAGGCCGAGGCGGCCGGGCCAGGCGCCAGCGGGCGCACGGCGCTGCGGGCGCGGCTCGAGGGCATCGCCGTCAGCCTGCTCAAGGTGCTCGCCGGCGACGTTTCGCTGGCGCTGAACCGGCTGGCGATCGGCCAGGCGCGGCGCGGCGAGGCGGATCTCGGGCTGCTTTTGCGCGAGCATGGCCGCAAGCCGATCGAGACGCGGCTCTCGGCGCTGCTGGAGAGCGGCCGGCAGGAAGGGCTGCTTGACTTCGCCGACACGCGCGAGGCCTATCGCACGCTGTACGGCCTGATCGTGCGCGACATGCATGTGCGCCTGCTGCTTGGCGACAGCCTGGCCGGCGAGGAGCCGGGGCTGCGCGCCGCGCAGGCGATTGACGAATTCTTCCGGCTCTTCGGCCGGGAAGAAGATACCGGACCGGCCCGTGAGAGGACCGGCGCGGGAAACGAACGGACGGGATAGAAAGGAACACCCTCATGCGCGTTTATTACGATCGCGATGCCGATCTCAACCTGATCAAGTCCAAGAAGGTCGCGATCATCGGCTACGGCTCGCAGGGCCGCGCCCATGCGCTGAACCTCAAGGATTCGGGCGCCAAGGACGTCGTCATCGCGCTGCGCGCCGGCTCGGCGACGGTCAAGAAGGCCGAGGCCGATGGCTTCAAGGTCATGACGGTCGCGGAAGCCGCCGCCTGGGCAGACCTGATGATGATGGCCGCTCCGGACGAGCTGCAGGCCGACATCTACAAGGACGAGATCGCCGCCAATATCCGTGACGGCGCCGCGATCGCCTTCGCGCACGGCCTCAACGTCCATTTCGGCCTGATCGAGCCGAAGAAGACCGTCGACGTCGTCATGATCGCGCCGAAGGGCCCGGGCCACACGGTTCGCGGCGAGTACCAGAAGGGCGGCGGCGTGCCGTGCCTGGTCGCCATCTCGCAGGACGCCTCGGGCAACGCGCTCGACCTGGCGCTCTCCTACGCCTGCGGCGTCGGCGGCGGCCGTTCGGGCATCATCGAGACCACCTTCAAGGAAGAGTGCGAGACCGACCTGTTCGGCGAGCAGGCTGTCCTCTGCGGCGGTCTGGTCGAACTGATCCGCGCCGGTTTCGAGACGCTGGTCGAGGCCGGCTACGCGCCGGAAATGGCCTATTTCGAGTGCCTGCACGAAGTGAAGCTGATCGTCGACCTCATCTATGAGGGCGGCATCGCCAACATGAACTACTCGATCTCGAACACGGCCGAGTGGGGCGAGTACGTCACCGGCCCGCGCATCGTCACCGCCGAGACCAAGGCCGAGATGAAGCGCGTCCTGAACGACATCCAGACCGGCCGCTTCACCTCCGAGTGGATGCAGGAATACAAGGCCGGCGCCGCTCGCTTCAAGGCGATCCGCCGCAACAACGACGCCCACCAGATCGAGGAAGTCGGCGCCAAGCTGCGCGAGATGATGCCCTGGATCGGCAAGAACAAGCTGGTCGACAAGGCCCGCAACTAAGTACGTCTGGCGGATGCCCCGCCGTTCGTCCGTTCGCGGGCGGGCCGGCGGGGCGTTCCGCCGCCAGGACAAGAAAAGAGCCCCGTGGGAGCGATCCCGCGGGGCTTTTTGTTTCTGCGAGGGAATGCGGCGACCTGTCAGCCAACAAAAAAGGGGCGCCCGCGGACGCCCCTTTCGAGATACGGCTCGTGCCTCAGAACTTGTAGCCGAGCGTGACGCTGACGGCGCTGAAGGCCGTGTCGACGTCATGGTTGGTGTGTTCCGACACCTCGGGGATGCTCTCGCTGTTGATATTGTAGCTACCGAGATCGGTGTAGTTGTATTCGAGGCCGAGCAGGACATTGTCGGTGACGGCATATTCGACGCCGGCACCGACCGTCCAGCCGGTGCGCGTGCTGGAATCGGAGACGATGAAGCCGGAGTTGGTGTCATGCGCGGTGCTTTCGACCTTGCCGAAGGCGAGGCCGCCCTTGGCGAAGATGTGCGCGCGGTCGAAGGCATAGCCGATGCGTGGCGTCAACGTGCCGAACCAGTCGAGGTTGGTCTCGAAGCGATCGCTGTCGTAGTAGGGGCTTTGGACGTCGCTCTTGCCGATATCGGACCAGAACAGCGCGCCCTCGATGCCGAGCACGATATTGTTGATCTGATAGTTGTAGCCGACATGGCCGCCGAGGAAGGCGCCGTCGATGTCGTGGCTGAAGCTGTCGCCCGCGACATCGTTGTAGTATCCGCTCGAGTTGAAGTGGTAGTCGGCGTCGCCCCAGCCATAGCCGGCATTCACACCTGCGACGAAGCCGGTCCAGGTGAAGGCAGCCAAGGCAGGCTCGACGGGCGGCGCCTCATAGGTGAGGTCGGCCGCCATCGCCGAGCCGCTCATCAAGGCAAGGGCTATTGTTGCAGGCAGGATGCGCATGGTGAGTCCCCGAAGCCGATATCGAATGTGAGCAAGACGATATCAAGGCTTTACGGTAGTGACTGCATCCGTTTTGCAACAGGGACTTGCAATGTGACGTTGCGATAGATGTTGATTTCTGCTCCGTCGGCCGATTTTCTATAAGGTTTCCGTATGGAAAATTGAGTAACGGCATGCCCGGAAACGAAAAAGTCCCGCGGAAGCGATTCCGCGGGACTTCCTGTGTCTTCAGGCCTCGATCAGTACGAGCCGCGGCAGCGGTATTCGTAGCCGTCCCGGCCGATATAGGTGTCGGTGTTCGGGTTGTAGCTGCGGTAGCGGTCGAGGCAGTACTCGACATGGTTGCGCCAGGCGACGCCGCGCGGCGGCGGCACCTCGTAGCCGTCGTCGTAATAGCGCGGCTGCGAGGCGATCGCGCCGATGCCGAGGCCGAGAAGCGTTCCGGCGGCGAGGCCGCCGATCACGGCGCCGCTATTGTCGCGCTGGTAGTAGTGGTTGTGATGGTGCCGGGGCGGGCCGCCGCGCCAGCGATCCGCCGAGGCCGTCGTCGCGGTTGCCGTAACGGCCATGACGCCAAGAATGCCGGCGAGCGCCGCCTTAGCAAAGCTTCTCACGTTGAAGCCTCCTGTTCGTGAAACCCTATGACTTCGGAATATCCCGAGGCATCGGGGCGAAACTATGACTGTTTCGTGGTTCTGGCGGGTTGCTGATTTACAGTTCCTTCCGGTACCGTTGCTGCATTAACCAAATAAAAACCAAGACTACACGTTGCGGCTGTCAGCCGTTGCCACCGAGGGGCGTGGCACGCGACCGCCACGCGGGGGCTCCATTTCCGGCGCGAATCCGGCTTTCGCACCGACCCGCTCCTTGGCTCCAGCCCATTGTTTGGTCGCGTTTTTTTTCACGCGACCCGGTATCCACTTCGCTCGAAAACGCTCTAGGCTGGCGTCAACCAAAAAGAGGGGAAACGCCTTGAGTGACGGAATCATCCTGGTCGATCCGCTGCCGCGGACGCTCGATCTCATCATGGAACCGGACGTGCGCGCCCAGCTCGAGAAGCTCGGACGTCTGGTGATCTCGGAAGCAGCGCCGATGACCGATGCGCAGATCGACGATCTGCTGCCGGAGACGGTCCTGATCTTCGGCCAGACGGCGCTGCCGCGCGAGCGGCTCGACCGGGCGAAGAAGCTGAAGGCGGTCATCAATGTCGAGACCAACTTCCTGCCCAACATCGACTACCAGGCCTGCCAGGAGCGCGGCATCTGGGTGCTGACGCCGGGTTCGGCCTTCGCCGCGCCGGTGGCGGAGGCCGCCCTCGGCATGGCGATCGACCTGGCGCGCGGCATCACCGCCGCCGACCGGGCGTTCCGCGCCGGCACGGAGCAATATGGCCTCGCCGCCAATAGCGAGACGTTCCGCTTCGCCGGCGCGCCGGTCGGCATCATCGGGCTCGGCGATCTCGGCCGGAATCTGCGCGATTTGATCCGGCCGTTCAAGAATCCGGTCAAGGTCTTCGATCCCTGGCTGCCGGACGAGATCATTGAGCGGCACGATTGCCAGTCGACCGGGCTCGACGAGTTGCTCTCGACCAGCCAGGTGGTCTTCGTCTTCGCCGCCGTGACCGGCGAGAACCAGGGCTTTCTGGGCGCGCGCGAGTTCGCGCGGATGAAGAAGGGCGCCGCCTTCCTGCTGATGAGCCGCGCGGCCGTGGTCGATTTCCCGGCCATGCTCGACGCGGCCCGCTCCGGCCATATCCGCGTCGCGACCGACGTCTTCCCCGAGGAACCGGTGCCGGCCGATGATCCGGTTCGGCAGATGGAGGGGATATTGCTGTCCGCGCATCGGACCGGCGGCACGGTCGACGCGCTGTTCTCGATCGGCCGCATGGCGGTCGCGGACGCGGAGCTGATCCTGCGCGGCCTGCCGCCGCAACTTTGTCGCCGGGCCGATCCGGCGCTGGCGAGCCGGCTGCGTTCGAAACCGGTCAGCGTGACCTGACGGCGCGAAACCGTGCCGGGAAGCCCGTTCGGGGTTCCCGGCTAGCCGTTTCGCTTCTTCTGTTCACGGCCGATCCGCCTGATGGAGACGACGATGACCAGCAGGAGAAGCGCCATCGTCGCCAGCAGCGAAACCTCGATATAGCTTTCATAGACCCAGTCGCCGAGGAAGCGCCGGACCAGTCGCTCGTTGCGGGACATGATCGCCGGAATTCTGCTTCGGCTCCATATCTCGTCGCGAAAGACGAACGCGATCAGAAGCAGAAATTCGATGGCAATGAAGACGAGGAGATATTTGAAATTCTTGGACACGACGGCGGGAGGATCTATGCGCATGCTTGGGATGTGCCACACCATTGATGATTCACGGCCGGTCGTAAACACTGCCGGTCCAGTTTCTGCTTCCCAGGCACCTTTGTCCCGGAGAAAGGAAGCCCGGCGTGGCAAGCGCGGCATTCGCGGTCAAAGCTGAAATCCGCGATCCGCAGGCGGAGGTCTTCGCCTTCCTCCGTCAGAAGACGATGTATGGCGGCAAGAGCATCGCCGCGGGCGACATGATCTATCTGTTCGCCAGTGAGAACGGAGGCGGGCGCGGCCTGATCGCGCGGGGCGTCGTCGTTTCATCCGAGCGGGTCGCGAGGCAACCCGGCACCGAACGGCAAACGCCGCGCGTGAACCTGTCGATCCGGCGCACCGCGCTGGCCCGACGTCCGCTTGGACGGGGCGAGCTCAGGCCGTTTACCGACTGGAACGACGGCCAGCCCGAGACAGAGCTCAATTTCAAGGTCTACCGGCAGGCGACGAACAAGGTCGCCGGCATCTCGGCGGAAGCCGCCGCGTTTCTCGACGACTTCTTCTAGCACGCAGTCGGACTCTGGATCCGGCCGCGTGCCGGAGCGGCGCGCTAGTAGGAGCCGCGGCAGCGATAGGCGTAGCCGTCTCGTCCGACATAGGTGTCGGTGCGCTCGTCATAGGAACGGTAGTTGTCGTAGCACCAGTCGACATGGGCCCGCCAGTTCGCGCGGGCGACGCGGCGCGGCGGCGGGGCGCGATAGCCATCGTCATAGACCGGGGCGGCATAGCGCGGCGGCGCGACCTCGTAGCCGTCATCATAGCGCGGCGCGGCGAGCAGGGCGCCGATGCCGAGGCCGACGGCGGCGCCGGCGGCGAGCGCCGCGTTGCGGCCATCCTTGGCCGAGGCGGTCTCGGCCGTGCCGACGATGGCGGTGATGCCGATCAGGGCTGCCATGGCGGCCGTTGCGATCTTCTTCATGCTCGTCTCCCGAGGTGGCTGGGGGCTGTTGGGAGCCGTTCTAGTGCCGCCCGTCTGAATGCCCGCTGAATGCGCCATTCATCCGATGCGGCCGGTCCTTCCGCTAGGAACGGCTTCACAAAAGCCGCTCCGGTGCGCGCCGTGCTATGAGGGACGAGCGATCCGTTCCCTTCGATCCGTGAGGCAGCCTTGTCCCGTCGCTACGCCATCCTCGATGTCTTCACCAAGGAGCCGCTCGCCGGCAACCAACTCGCCGTCGTCCTCGACAGCGACGGGCTGAGCGACTCGCGCATGCAGGCGATCACGCGCGAGTTCAACCTCGCCGAGACCGTCTTTGTCCGGCCGCCGGCGCAGCCCGGCCACAGGGCGGCGCTGCGGATCTTCTGCCCGGCCTACGAGATGCCGTTCGCCGGCCACCCGACCGTCGGTACCGCCGTGCTGCTCGCGCTTGAATCGTTCGGGGCGGAGGCGGCCGGCCAGGATGCCGTCTTCGTCGTCGAGGAGAAGGTGGGCGCCATCCGCTGCGCCGTGGCGCTGCATTCGGCGAAGGCCGGCCACGCCATCTTCGACGTGCCGCGCCAGGCGGCGCGCGTCGAGGCGCCCGTCGACGACGAGGCGCTTGCCGCGATGCTCGGCCTGCTGCCGTCGGAGATCGGTTTCGAGAACCACCGGCCTTCGGTCTTTTCGGCCGGCGTGCCCTATCTCCACGTGCCGGTGCGCGATCTCGCGGTGATCGGTCGCGCCAGGCCGCTGATCCAGAGCTGGCAGGCGGCGATGCCGGCCGGCGTCGGCGCCGTGCATCTCTACACGCGCGAGACGCTGGCCGTCGGGCACCAGTTCCATGCCCGCATGTTCTGGCTGGGCGAGGGGATCATCGAGGATCCGGCGACAGGTTCGGCGGCGGCGGCCTTCGCCGGCGCGGTCGCGCATTTCGACCAGCTGCCCGCCGGCACGCATCGTTTCGTCATCGAGCAAGGCTTCGAGATGCAGCGGCCGAGCCTGATTGGCCTCGAGGTCGACATTGAGAACGGCGGCTTGCACGCGAGCCGCATCGGCGGCGACGCGGTGCTGATCGCGCGCGGGACGCTGGATGTTTGAGAGCTGAGGTAGGGGGCGGCGCCCCCGCCTAATCCTGTTCGGCCGGGCTGCCGTCTAGCTTCCGGCCGAGCACGGTCGCGACGACGTATTCGGCGCGGGCGCGCGCCGTGTGGTGCTGCAGGGTGTAGGCCCGCGCGGCCTTGGCCATCTCGGCGAGGTGGTCGGGATCCCTGAGCGCGGCGCGCACGGCGCGGGAAAGCCCGCCCGGCTCGACCGAATAGTAGAAGCAATGCTCGCCGGCGCGGAACGGGCGGTGCTGCTGGATGGTCGGGTAGTTCATCAGCGGCACGGTGCCGAGCTCGCTCGCCTCATAGTGGCGGTAGCAGTCCCAGCCATAGCCGGCCGGCGACCAGGCGAGGCGGGCGGACGCCAGGCGCTGGTGGAAGGCCTTGCGGTCCAGCGGCTTGTCCGGCACGTCGATGACATAGCCCTCGTCGCGCAACGCCAGCAGTTCCTTGATGCCGTCGGTACGGACGGTGCTGTTCGGCCAGAGGTCGCCGGCGAAGAACACGTCCGAGGTCTTCTCGGTGGTGGGCTCGACCGCGGGCTGGGAGGGATAGCCGAGATGGAACGGGCGCAGCTTGGCCATGCGGCGCTGCGAGCTCTTCTGCGAGCGCCAGCGGCGGCCGGGCAGGTCCCAGTGGCTCGACTTGAAGAAGACCTGCCAGCGGTCGGCGGTCAGCTCGCGCTTGAAATAGCTGTGGCAGCGCTCGATCAGGCGGAATTGATGCGTGCCGATGCCGAACGAGTCGTTGATGTCGATGACGGCGACCGGCACGGAATGGAAGCGGTGCATCAGCCGCGACGCCGCGATGGCGAACAGGGCCTTGGGCGCGCGGATGTGGTAATCGCGCAGCGCCGTCAGCCAGGTGCGCGGGTGCCAGGCCGGCAGCGGCGGACCGTCGACGACGACGATGTCGTATCGACCGCCGCGCAGCGCCTTCAGCGCGCGGTAGAAGGCGGTGGGCCCGAACAGGGGAGGGTTGCCGCCGCCCGGCTTGCGGCCGGCCCAGTAGAAATCGGTCTGATCCGGCGCGACCTGCTGGAAGAGGCGCGCGTTGATTTCGAGGATGCGCAGCTTGCCGCCGCCGCTCGGCTGGTCGTGGTCGACGGTCATTCTCGCGCGGGTCCTCTCGTTTCCGCGCTCTATAGCAACCCGTCGAAACTTCGCCAACCGAAACGGCGGGCGCGATTGTCGCCTTGCATGGAGCGCGAATCCTTTGCTAAAGGTCTTCCGGTCTGGACGCTGGCGCAACGCCATGCCGTCCGCGGATCGTAAACGAGGGCGAGAGCGTGCAGCTCTTTTCGACAATGGGTGCCGGAGACCGGGTTGCGTTCGACGCGACCGGCCGCGCCATGTCCGCCCTCCTTGGTCTTCTTCTCCTTAGACGCCCCTGAGCGTCGGCTGCCCCATGACGGGCGGGCACTCAGGGGAATGAACGCGAAGACCTCCGCCATTCATGCCCTGGGCGCCATGCGCGTGCCGGGCGGCCGACAAGGAAGACCAACATGACCGCGACCGCCAATTCGTCCTCCGCCAAGGACCGGATCATCATTTTCGACACCACTTTGCGCGACGGCGAGCAGTGCCCCGGCGCCTCGATGACTTTCGAGGAGAAGCTGGAAGTCGCCGAATTGCTCGAGGAGATGGGCGTTGACATCATCGAGGCCGGCTTCCCGATCGCCAGCCAGGGCGATTTCGAGGCCGTGCACGAGATCGCCAAGCGCGCCGGTGACGGCGTCACCATCGCGGGCCTGGCGCGCGCCATCTCCGGCGACATCGTCCGCGCCGGCGAGGCGGTGCGCGTCGCCAAGCGTTCCCGCATTCACACCTTCGTCTCGACCTCGCCGATCCATCTGGCCCACCAGATGCGCAAGACCGAGGAACAGGTGCTCGACATCATCTCGACCACCGTCGCCCAGGCGCGCAACCTGGTCGAGGACGTCGAGTGGTCGGCGATGGACGCCACCCGCACCCCGATCGAGTACCTCGTCCGCTGCGTCGACGCCGCCATCAAGGCCGGCGCCACGACGATCAACCTGCCCGATACGGTCGGCTACGCCGTGCCGGAGGAATATGCGGCGATGTTCCGCCAGGTGATCGAGCGCGTGCCGGATTCCGACAAGGCGATCTTCTCGACGCATTGCCATAACGATCTGGGCCTCGCGGTCGCCAATTCGCTGGCCGGCATCGCCGGCGGCGCGCGCCAGATCGAGTGCACGATCAACGGCCTCGGCGAGCGCGCCGGCAACGCCGCGCTGGAAGAGATCGTCATGGCGATCCGCACCCGTCGCGACGTCATGCCCTACGACACGCGCATCGACGCCACCATGCTGACCCGCGCCTCGAAGCTGGTCTCCAACGTCTCGGCCTTCCCGGTCCAGTACAACAAGGCGATCGTCGGCCGGAACGCCTTCGCGCATGAGAGCGGCATCCACCAGGATGGCATGCTGAAGAACGCCGAGACCTACGAGATCATGACGCCGGAGAGCGTCGGCGTGAAGGCGACCTCGCTGGTCATGGGCAAGCATTCGGGCCGCCACGCCTTCCGCTCCAAGCTGAAGGAACTGGGCTACGAGGTCGGCGACAACGCGCTGGAAGATGCGTTCAAGCGCTTCAAGGATCTCGCCGACCGCAAGAAGCACGTCTATGACGAGGACATCGAGGCGCTGATCGGCGACGAGGTCGCGACGGCGGCTGAATCCATCCGCCTCCTGTCGCTGACCGTCATCGCCGGCACCGGCGCCGCCGCCAAGGCGATCATCAGCCTCGACGTCGAGGGGTCGCACGTCACCAAGGAAGTGACCGGCAATGGCCCGGTCGACGCGACCTTCAACGCCATCAAGGCGATCGTGCCGCACGAGGCGACCCTGTCGCTCTACCAGGTGCACGCGGTCACCGAGGGCACCGATGCGCAGGCCGAGGTCTCGGTCCGCCTCGAGGAGGACGGCAAGTCGGTCACCGGCAAGGGCGCCGATCCGGACACCATGGTCGCCTCGGCCAAGGCCTATCTCTCGTCGCTGAACAAGCTGATGGTGAAGCGCCAGCGCCAGCACGCCCAGGCCGTCAACGCCTGATCGGGTTTTCGTCCCTCCGACATTCAAACGGCCGCGTCCTCGACGCGGCCGTTCTCGTTTCTGGGGGCGGTTTGCAACGCGGGTGGTTCCTGCTCGACGCTCACCGCACTCCGCCGTCATCCCGGCGAGGGGCGACACCTCCATAGCGCGGGAGGGCTCTGGCGAAGGCTCCCGAAATGATGTCGACTGCAACTCGGCTCAGGAGGGGGAGGGGCCTATGCCGGAAATATCCGAGGCCCATCGGCGCAAGATGGAGAAGGCGTTTCGATTTGATGTGGCGCAGCACATAGCGGCCGCAGCGGCGCGTCGAGAGACCATCACTTATGGGGATTTGACACGCGAGTTCGGCGGCACAGATAGGGGGTGGGGCGACACCCTCGGCGGAATCGCCCTCCGGTGCCACAAGGCCGGCTGGCCAGTGCTGTCGGTTCTAGTCGTTTCCAAGCAAACTGGGCTGCCGTCCCCCGATGCACGGCTCTACAAGGATCTCGGCCTCGACAATACCGATGCGATGGTCGCAGAGCAGAAGCGTTGCTTCGTAGTCGACTGGACGAAGACACCGCTTGCCGGCCGCTAGACGATAGCCTGATGGCTGCGGGGCGCTTTCCGCCCTTCCCCAAACAAAGACGGCGCCCCGGTTTCCCCGGGGCGCCGCCGATGGTCAGTCCGAGGACCGCCTCAGTTCGGCAGGGCGATCTTGCCGAGGCGCAGGAACTGCGTCTCGCCGGAATGGTCGTCGACGCCGTCATTGTCGGTGATCGCGTAGCCATTGCCGGTCGCGTCGAGGGCGAAGCTCTCGATCTTGTCGAGGACGTAGCCGTTCGTCGCCTGCAGGGCCGGCAGCAGGTCGGTGAGGTCCTGCTTCGTGACCTTGGGCAGTTCGCCGCCGAGCGGGGCGGGGGTGACGCCGTCGAGCGAGACGAAGGTCAGCTTCTTGATCTTCGCGTCGCGGCCGATCTGGTTGTCGCGCTCGATGGCGACGAGGCCGCCCGGAACGGCGGTGAGCTCGGAAAGGCCGACCCAGCCCTTTTCCGCCTTGTCGAGCGGATAGTGCACGGCGCCCCATTCCTTCGAGGCGGGCTTGTAGGCGAGGAGCTTGGTGAAGCCCTTCGGATCGTCCTTCCATTCGCGCTGCACGGCGATCCAGACGGTCTCGTCGGCACCCGAACCGGTCACGGTCACACCCTCGAAGCCGAAGCGCGTGGCATGGGCCGCGAGCGCCTCGGGAAGCGCGATCTCTTCCTGCACGACGCCCTTGGCGTCGACCCGGACGAGCGAGGACTGGGTCTTGTTCTTCTCGCGCTCGGGATTGCCTTCCGAGGCGAGCCAGAAGCCGCCGTCGCTCGCGAGCGCGATGCCCTCGAGGTCGAGCTTCTCGACCGGCTTGCCGTCCCGGGTGACCGTGATCGCCTCGGTGATCAGCGCCGGCGTCTTCGTGGCGTCGATCGTCAGGATGCGGCCGTTCGACTGGGCGCTGTCGATCACGGCGTAGAGCTTGCCCGCTTCCTTGGCGTCCGCGACGGTGCCGGAAAGCGCCGCCCAGCCGATCGGCTTGCCGTTCTTGTCGGCCGAGACGATGGTCGGGTAGGCGGCCGGTGCGTCGCTGCGCTCGTAGATCGTGACGACGGAGCCGATCAGGCCGTCCTCGCGCATATCGTTCTCGGAAGCCGTGACGAAGAGCTTGCGCGCCGGGATAGCGAGCAGGCCCTCGGGGCCGATGCCGCCCGGCAGAGCCTGCAGCAGCGTCGGCGCATGGCCAGCGCCTTCGTCCTTGTAGACGCCGACCAGCGAGGCGCGCTCCGAGCCGACGAAGATCAGCTTCTCGTCGCCGAAGGTGGCGACTTCGGCGCCTTCCGGCTCGTTGCCCTTCTTGTTGCGCTTCTCGGGATAGTGGCCGAGGCGGACGGTCTCGTATTCGAGCGCGGTGCCGCTCTCATAGTCGACGGTGCCGTCGGTCTTGAAGATGGTGAAGCCGCGCGAGCCGCCCTTCCAGTCGCCCTCATTGGCGGTGACGAAGCGCTCCGTATCGATCCACTGCACGCCGTCCGGCTCGCGGGCGACCTTGTCCATCTTGCCGGAAAGGTCGATCACGCCGTCCTTCTTCACGTCGATGCCGTCGAGGTCGACGGCGCCGGCCGGGAAGTGGGTGACGACCTTGCCGGTGGCGAGGTCGGCGATGACGATGTGGTTGTTCTCCTGCAGGGTGAGAACGACCTGGTTCTTGTCGTTGATGTCGACGAATTCGGGCTCGGGATCCTCCGGCGCGATCGCGGCGAGGCCGGTGACGTCGATCGTCGCCTTGGCGGCGCAATCGACACCCTCGGTACCAACCGCGAAGCTCACCAGCGTGCCGCCGGGCAGTTGCGGGATGGCGCCGTCATGGATCTCCTCGTCGCGCTCGTTCTCGATCGCGATGGCGAGGAATTTTCCGTCCGGGCTCTTGGCGAGCGAATCCGGCTGGCCGACGAGGTCGCAGGACGCCTTGACGGACTTCGAGGCGAGGTCGACCACGGCGAGATGGCCCGAGGGCTCGCTCTTCGACTTCGAGGTGACGACGCCGACAAAGGCGAGATTGCCGATCACGACGGTCGAGGTCGGCTCGCCGCCGAGCGCGACCGCGCCGGCGGGCTTCGGCATCTTCGGGTCGGTGATGTCGATCAGGCCGATGCGCTGGCCCGGGCTGTCGGTGTAGACGAGCGTCCGCCCGTCCTCGGTCGCGGTGATGATCTCGGCGACGGTCTGCTTTTCGGCGTCGGCATCCCCAGGCAGATTGTCGACGACGTGGAAGGTGCTGATGCGGTTGAACATCTCGGCTGCGTGCGAGGCGAGCGCGGTGCCGGTGAGGAGAGAGGCGGCGAGCGCGCCGCGCAGGATCGGCTTCAACATGATTTCCCCAATCATTTCATGGCCCTCGCAGGCGCGGACGCCTGGATCGCGGCGCAATAGAGCGGCGGTTGGTGACGTCGGGATGACGGTTGGGTGACAGTTTGATGCAGCCCCGCGCGGGCCCTCGGCAAGATTTCCACAATCCGGTGACAGGGCGGCTGGACAGGCCGGGATCGCTTTGCTACATACCGCCTCGTTCCGGGGCGCCGCAGCGCAGGTTGCGACGCCGCCAGACGATGGGTGCATAGCTCAGTTGGTAGAGCAGCTGACTCTTAATCAGCTTGTCCTAGGTTCGATCCCTAGTGCACCCACCACCGGTTTCGGCAGGCGTGGCCAAGATCCCTCAGGATCGGTCCCGTTGCGTCGCTATCGGGTGCATAGCTCAGTTGGTAGAGCAGCTGACTCTTAATCAGCTTGTCCTAGGTTCGATCCCTAGTGCACCCACCACTTCAGCAAAGGCCGCCAGGTTCTAACGAACCGGCGGCCTTTCTGCTTTCCGGGCCCTAGAGCGCGTCGTCGTCGGCCGCCGGGCCGCCTTCGCCTTCGAGGCGGGCGATCTGCTTCGCGTCCTGGCGGGTGAACTTCAGCCGGACGCCGGCGCCAAATCCGTCGCCTTCCGCGACGAAGACGGCGCCGAACCGCTCCAGCGCCTGGATGATGGCCTCGGATTCCTGGGCCGATTCGACGGGCGCGCTGCCGCTGTCCTCTGCGAGGCGCATCCGTTCGACGTCGAGGCCGGCCGCGCGCGCCAGGACCTCGAGGCTGATGCCGGTCAGGGCGCGCGCCGCGGCGATGAGGCGACCGGTCAGAAAGGGGGGCTCGAACATGCTGTCTCCTTGGATCGGGCGGTCATGATGGCGGGATGACGGCGTGCCCGCAACCCGGGCGGGTAGGTGGGCGGCGGATTGCCGTTCCGCCGCGCCGGTGGTCTACTGGCGCCCCTGGAGACGAGATGGTGCGGTGACATGAACGTGGTTCAATGCAGGATGGCGCGGGCGGGCCTTGGCTGGAGCATCGAGGATCTGGCGCTCAAATCCGGTGTCCCGCTCGACGTGGTGCAGCGCTTCGAGGATGGCGCGACGGTCGTGCCGCGGGTCGATCTCCTGCTGCGCGAGACGCTCGCGGCCGCCGGCGTGATCTTCGAGGACGAGGGCCAACTGGTCGAGGGCGGTCCGGGCGTGCGCCTCCGCCGCGCGCAGCGCGACGAGGGCAAGCGCCCCGAGGAGCTGAGCTCCGCCAATGACGGGTGAGCCGGCTTCCGCGCGGCCTCAAGGTTCGCGCCGGGCGGGTGCGGCCGCCTGACGCCGGGCGCGGGCCGCCTGGCCGGGGCGCTCGGAAAGCGCCGTGCCGAAGACATGGTCCCAGAACAGCGTCGTCACGCCGAAATTGCCTTCGACGTCGTTGTGGTGGTGCAGGGCGTGGCGCCGTTTCACCTTGTAGAGATAGCTGCCGGGCTGCGGATGCCAGTGATGCAGCACATGGTGGACGAAGCTGTAGCCGACATAGCCGGTGACGACGCCGGCGGTGAAGCCGCTGGCGATGCCGAGGCCGAAGAAATGCCAGCTCGGCCAGAACACGGCCGTTGCGATGACGGCGAAGCTCAGCCAGATCGGCGTTCCGATGAGATCGGTCGGCGCCGCGTGATGCTGTTCGTGCAGGTCGCGGAAATAGACGACGGTGTGCAGCACGCCGCGGTGGATCAGATATTCCGCCAGCGTCCAGACGAACAGTCCGACGCCATAGGCGCCGATCCAGCCCAGTGGATTCGTCGATTCCTGCCAGATGATCGTCGCCCCCACCAATGCAACCAGCGTGGCGGGGTAGATGATGAAGTCTGAATAATAGGTGACCGGTCTCAACTGCATTTTGAAAATCCAGTTTCTTGGCGTGTCGGCAAGCTGCCTCCATGAATTGAGCCAGCTTAGGTGTTCGATCACAAGCGGAGAAACGGTCCTCTATGGAAATACGTTAAGCTGAGTGGGGTCGCGGTGTATCCTGGGTGACGGCGGCTAGCCGGCATGGCATGGTCGCGCCATGCGCACCCTCATTGTCTGCCTCGCCCTCTGCCTTCCCGCCCTTGCCCAGGCCCTCGACCTCGGTGTCCCAGCCGATCGGGCGCGGGTCGCGGGTGCCGTCGCCGGGACGCCGTCGCATCTCATGCGGGTGAACATCATCGACGGCACGGACGACCGTGATTCGCTCGTCGCGATCGGGCCGTCGCTCGGTCTCTCGCGATCTGAAATGAGCCGGATCCGGCAGGTTTCGGGCTATGTCGGCTGCCTGTCGCCGTCACCCTCGGTCGGATCGGGGGCGCTGTTCCTGACCGATCAGCAGATCCTGACCGCCGCGCATGTCTTCTTCGAGCCGTCGGGCAAGCGGCGCTGGAAATGCTTCTTCCGCCCGCAGAGCCCCGGCGGGCCGATGATCGACCTGGCCGTCGACGACGGCACGAAGTTCGGCTCGAAGCGGCCGAAGGCGGGATCGAACAATGACTGGGCGGTCGTGCGGCTGGTCGAGCCGGTCGCGGGCGCGGTGCCGTTCCCCGTCGCCCCGGACGTGCCGGTCAAGACGGGCGACAAGCTCGTCGTCATCACGGCGCATCCGGCCGGGATGGAGAGGGACGTCGACAAGGACATTCCCGTCGCGCAGGGCTGCCGCGTGCGCCGCGCCATCGACAAGTCGCGCTCGGCGGCCGCGACCTCGTTCTTCCGCACCGATTGCGATGCGACCGGCGCCTCGTCCGGCGGCATGCATCTCTCGCGCGTCAATGGCGAGCTGGTGTTTCGCGGCATCACGATCACCACCGGGCCGTGGCGGGATCCGCGCTACAAGGGCGCGCCCTACAGCGAGAAGGGCGGCAGCGTCACGACCGCGCTCGGGACCGATGCGGCCATTCTCAAAGCGGGCCGCGCGCTCGCTTCCGGAGGTTTCTGATCCGAGGGCCGTGGAGGCGACGCCTCAGCGCTGCCGCGCGCCGCTGAGATAGGCATCGATGTTCTCGCGCGAGACGCCGATGTCGCTCAGCATGCGATCGTCCATCGCCAGCAGCATGTTGCGGGCCTTGCGGTGGCGGAACCAGCGGGTGACGGAAAGGGTGTTCCGGGACATGGGGTATCTCCTCCAGGGGCTCGGCACGGGGCCGCCGCCGCTTGATAGGAGAAATCCACGCCGGACGATGTGAAGCGCATCACGTTAGGGGAAGGCCTTGGCGCGCTTCGCCCGCTCAGCCGAGATGCAGGGCGGTGCTGCTCGTGTTCGTGGCGCCCTCGAAGCGCGGCAGCAGGTAGATGCAGGCGACGGCGGGCAGCGTGATCAGCGCGAAGGCGATCGCGAGCGCCGGCAGGCCGTACTGGATGAACGGCGCGACGAGCGCGGTGCCGATCGTCGGCAGCAGCGTGATGGCGAGCATCAGGCTGGCCGAGCCGCGCGCCTCGTCGGGCGCGGAAGCCGCCAGCGACTTGACGAAGCCGACGCCGCCGCGCAGGCCGAGCCCGGCCGTGACCGGCAGCATGATGAGCAGCAACACGACGATGCTCGATCCGCCCGCGAGCGCATAGGCGAGGAGGACGATGGCGGAGGCGCCGACCATCAGCGTGCCGATCGTGACGAGGCGCTCCGGTCCCCAGCGATTGACGAAGATGCCGGCGAGGTTCGACGTCACCACGAACATCGCCACGCTCAGCAACTGGAAGATGACGAAGGCGTTGACCGAGCCGCCCATGGTCTCGACCATCACATAGGGGGCGCTGAACACGAAGGTGATCAGGCCGCCGAGGATCAGCGCGTGGCTGAGCGCGTAGCGCAGATAGGGCGCGTTGGCGAGCAGGGCGAAATAGCTGCCGGGCTTGGCGTCGGCGGCGCGGACCGGCATGGCGGGAAGCAGCGACGGTCTGGCCAGGATGACGAGGCCGACGGCGGCGCCGATCACCGCCGGCACGATGAACGAGGCCTGCCAGCCCGAGACATGCAGCAGCCAGGCGCCGATCAGCGGCGCGAGGCCCGGCACCAGCGACTGGATGCTGCCGATGACGGAGACGGCGCGCACGGCGCCGGTTTCGGTGAAGAGCTGGCGCAGCATCGGCGCGGGCAGCACGGCGGCGCCCGCCGAGGTGGCGCCCTGCAGGACACGGATCGCGTTCAGCGTCCAGATGTCGGTGGCGAAGGCGGCGAGCGCCGAGACGATGGCATAGACGACCAGCGACCAGCCGAGTAGCCGGCGGGCGTCGACGCGGTGCGCGATGGCGCCGAACAGGATCAGGCCGACGCTGGAGCCGCCCATATAGGTCGCGAGCACGTATTGCGCCGCCTGGGCGTCGCCGCCGAGCAGCGACGGCAGCATCGGGATCGCCGGCAGGACGAGATCGATCGACACCATCGTCGCCAGCGTTCCGATGACGAGCACGAGGCACGCGACGAAGCGGGCTTTGTCCGAGCGGGGGGCGTCGGCGGTCGAATCGGGGCGGGACATCGGCGGCATCCAGAACAGCGGGATGCGTCTGCTAGCGCATGTGCCGGCCCGGGCATAATGCAGAAGGACCACAAACGACGGAGGCCGGCCCGTGAAGGCCGGCCTCCGTTTCGAAGCGAGGGGCGCCCGTGCCGGGCGCCGTCCCTGCCGTCAGATCCTTCCCATCAGGAGCAGGATCAGCAGGATGATCAGGATCAGGCCGAGACCGCCGCTCGGATAGTAGCCCCAGCCCGAGCTGTAGGGCCAGCTCGGCAGCGCCGCGATCAGCAGGATGACGATGATGATCAGCAGAATGGTACTCATGGCGTTCCCCGATTGATCGATGTGAGATCAACGCGGCGGGTGCGCCATCGGTTCCACAACCGCCCGGCGGCGGCCGTCAGGGCCGGCCGTCGAGATGGCGCGCGCGGCGCAGGTCGGGGAAGAAGCGGGCCCAGAGCGCGGCAATGGCCACCGTGCCGGCACCGCCGATGACGACAGCGCTGACGGCGCCGAACACCGCCGCCGACATGCCGGCGCGGAATTCGCCGAGCTCGTTGGAGGCGCCGACGAACACCATGTTGACGGCGTTGACGCGGCCGCGCACCGCATCCGGCGTCCAGAGCTGGATCAGCGTCTCGCGGATATAGACGCTCACCATGTCGCTCGCGCCCATGATGATCAGCGCGATGATCGAGACCCAGACCAGCGTCGACAGGCCGAACACGATCGTCGAGAGGCCGAACAGCGTGACGAAGCCGAACAGCAGCAGGCCGGCATGGTTGCGGATCGGGTTGAAGGCGAGCCAGGCCGCCACGCTCAGCGCGCCGATCGCCGGCGCGGCGCGCAGCAGGCCGAGTCCCCAGGGGCCGACATCGAGGATGTCGCGGGCAAAGATCGGCATCAGCGCCGTGGCGCCGCCGAGCAGCACCGCGAACAGGTCGAGCGAGATCGCGCCGAGCACGATCTTCTCCTTCCAGACATAGCGGAAGCCGGCGATCACCGTATCCCAGCTCGTCTTGTCGTTGAGGATCTTCTGCGGCGGCTTGGGAACCAGCAGGATCAGCAGCGCGCCGATCGCCATCAGCGCGAGCGCCACGCCGTAGGACGCCTCGGGCGCCGCGCCATAGAGCAGCCCGCCGGTGACGGGGCCGACGATGGTGGCGATCTGCCAGGCGGACGAGTTCCAGGCGATCGCGCTGGCCAGATCCTTCGGCGGCACGAGGTTGGGCGCGAGCGACTGCTGCGCCGGGCCCATGAAGGCGCGCACGACGCCGAAGACGAGCAGCACGGCGAAGACGATCACCACCTGCGTGCTTCCGGAGAGGGTGAAGAGCAGCAGCGCCAGCACGCAGAGCGCCTCGCCGGCCAGGCAGAGCGCCATGATCAGGCGGCGGTTGAAGCGATCCGCCACCGAACCGGTGACGAGCACGAGCAGGAGCGCCGGCAGGAACTGCACCAGCCCGATCAGCCCGAGATCGAACGGATCGCGGGTCATGTCGTAGACCTGCCAGCCGACCGAGACGCTGACGACGTTGACGGCGAAGGTCGCGCAGAGCCGGGAGAGCCAATAGAACAGGAAACCCCGGTGCTGGAAGGCACCGAAGCTGTGGCGCTGATGCGCGGTCGAATTGTCGGGCATTGCAGGGAGGTCCGGACCTCGGCCGCGCCGGCGGGGTGGGGAGGCGCAGCGTGAAAACGCGTCGACTGTCTACATCGTCGCACCGGGGCGGGACAACCGCGAACTCGGGGCATCGGCCCCGATCTGGCGCGGTGTGACCTTCTCGTCGCGCCATTCCGGACGGAGGTGGCGCCAAGGGCTGGATTCCGCGCCGGCCGCCGGCAACCTCAAGCGGCGCCGTCCCCGGTCCCTATCGCGGCGCGGCCGGACCGCGAACCCTGAACAGCTCCGTGCCCATGAAATCGATGAAGACGCGCAGCTTCGGCGCCATGTGCTTGCTCGACGGCCATAGCAGCCGGAAGGTGCCCTGATGCTCCATATGCGCGTCCAGCACCGAAACCAACGCTCCGCGTTCGATGGCGGGTCGCGCCATGAAGTCCGGCACGCACGCGATGCCAAGGTCCGCCAGAGCGACATCCAGCAAGGCGCCGGATGTGTTGCACACCATGGAGGCCGGCAACGTCCATTCCTGCGTGTCGTCGGTGGGCTTCAGCGGCCATGGCTCAAGCTTCCCCGTGGCGGGAAACCTGTGCTGCAGGCAGGCATGCCGCGCAAGGTCCGCGGGCACATGGGGCGTGCCGTGGCTCGCCAGATAGTCCGGCGAGGCAACCAGTTGCAGCCGGTAATTGCCGAGCGGGCGGGACATGAGACGCGAGTCGCCGGGTTCGCCGGTGCGCAGCACCGCATCAAAGCCTTCCTCGATCACGTCCACCAAACGATCCGAAAAATCGACATCCAGCTCGATGGCGGGATAGCGGTGCATGAAGGCGGTCAGCGCAGGCATGACCAGCATGCCGACCTGGGGAAAGCTGATGCGCAGCCGGCCCCGGGGCGCCTGCTGCGTTTCCGACAATTCCAGCTCCGCCGCCTCGATCTCGCACAGGATGCGCCGGCAGCGTTCCAGAAACAGGGCGCCCTCGGCGGTCAGCGTGATGCTGCGCGTGCTGCGGTGAAACAGGCGCACACCCAGGCGCTCCTCCAGCCGGCACACGCTTTTGCCGACCGTCGACGAGGATACGCCAAGGATGCGGCCGGCCTCGGAAAAGCTGCGCGTTTCCGCTGCCTGCACGAAGAATGAAATGCCGCTGAACGCTTCCATGACGAATCCTATTTCGGAATTTTTGTCCGATATATTCTGAACAATAGCATTATTGTCTCGTATCCGAAACGCGCCCAACGTGACTGCCTCCGTCCAATCCGCGCCGGTTCAGTGCCATCCGAGCACGCCATCGGCGCCCTCAAAGGCAGGTTCATGGCTATTTCGACAACGACACTCGACAGGGACTCGGCATCCGCGCGTCTCCCGATCGCATCGCTGCTGGCTCTGGCAATGGCGGGGTTCGTCACGATCGTCACCGAGGCCCTGCCGGCCGGGCTGCTGCCGCAGATCAGCGCGGGCATGGGGATCTCCGAAGCGCTGGCCGGACAGTTCGTCACGATCTACGCCATCGGATCCCTGATGGCCGCGATACCGTTGATCGCCGTCACGCAGGGCCTGCGCCGCCGCCCGCTGCTGCTGGCGGCACTGGCCGGCTTCGCCGTCGCCAATACCGTCACGACGCTTTCCGACAGCTATCTCGTGACGATGGTGGCGCGTTGGCTGGCGGGCGTGTCGGCGGGGCTGCTCTGGGCGCTCGTGGCGGGCTACGCGGCGCGCATGGTGCCCGAGTACCAGAAGGGGCGGGCCATCGCCATCGCGATGGTCGGCACGCCATTGGCGCTGTCGCTTGGCGTGCCGGCCGGAACCCTGCTCGGCAACCTTGTCGGCTGGCGGATGTGCTTTGGCATCATGAGCCTGCTGGCGCTGGCGCTCATGCTGTGGGTGCGCGTGGGGCTGCCCGATTTCGCCGGGCAGGCCACGGGAAGCCGCTTGTCGCTCTCGCATGTCTTCACCGTCGCGGGTGTCCGCCCGGTGCTGTTCGTGGTCCTGGCCTACGTCCTGGCGCACAACATCCTCTATACCTACATCGCGCCTTTCCTGTCGGCGGCGGACATGGCCGGGCGGACAGACCTGGTCCTGCTGGTGTTCGGGACCATGTGCCTGCTGGGTATCTGGATTGTCGGTCTCCTGGTCGACCGCCAGTTGCGCGCGCTGACACTCGCCAGCACCGTCCTGTTCGCCCTGTCGGCATTGGCGCTCGGCATCGCGGGTGGATCGCCTGCCGTGGTGTATGCGGCCGTCGCCGCCTGGGGGCTTGCCTTTGGCGGAACCGCGACCCTGTTCCAGACCGCCATCGCCAAGACGGCCGGGGAGGCGGCGGATGTCGCGCAGTCGATGCTGGTCACGGCCTGGAATGCGGCGATTGCCGGCGGCGGCATTCTTGGCGGCATCCTGCTGGAGCGGTTCGGCGTCGCGGCGTTCTCCCCGGCGCTCCTGGTGCTGCTGATCGCAACCCTGATCGTGGTCCTGGCGGCCAGGCAGCACGGCTTTCCGGCGTCACGAGAATAGGTGCACGCGTACTCCGGCATCGGCGCCGCTTCTGGCCGCTGCCGAAGTACGCTCCTGCCAGCTCCGCCGGGTGGCTGACGTCGCGCCATCGCCGGCGGCGGCCGCCGCTCCTTGCCCGTGCCCGGCCGCGCCCTGGCGGTCGGCTTGGTGTCTGCGCAGGAGCCATGCCCGAGCATCGGAAATGAAAAAGGGCGCTGCCGATGCAGCGCCCATTTCCGTGACTAGTGGGGCTCGATCGTTCAGTCGAACCGGCCGCTCGCATGGGCGAGCATGGTGTAGACCTTGCCCGTATCCGAGACGAGATAGGCGTTGCTGGCGGCCGGATCCTGGCCGTTGCGGGCAACCTCGCTCAGGAGACGCTCGAAATCGCCGACATAGCGATCGACCGCCGCCTTGAACTCCGCCTCGCGCTGATACTTGCGGCGGATCTCGTCGAAGGTCTGCTGGCCCTGCAGCGTGTAGAGCCGGCGGGTGAAGACGTTCTTCTCGCCGCGCTGGTGACGCTCCCAGAGCTCGGCCGCCGCGCGCGGATCGATGGCGCGGGCGATGTCGCTCGAGAGGTTGCCGAGCGAGGCACCGGCGCCGTTGCCACGCTGGGCGGCGGCGGGGGCCTCCTGGCGCTCGGCCGGGGCCTGCTCTTCGTCGCGCGAGGCGCGGCGCAGCAGATCGGACACCCAGCCGCGCGGTTCGGCTTCCTCGGCCGCGGGCGCCGGCTTGGCGGCGGCCGGGCGAACCGGCTGCGGCGTCGGCCGCGGCTGCTCGGCAACGGCGGGACGGGCCGGGGCAGGGCGCTGGGCAACCTGCACAGCCGCGGGGGCGGCGGCCGCAGGGGCGGCGCGAACCGGCTCCGGTGCCGCCTGACGGGCAGGGCGGGCGAAGACCGGGGCAGCCTCGGCGACGCGCGAACGCGGCGTCGGCGTGCCAGGCACCGAGACGTCGAGCGACTTGCCGTGCTTGCCGACGATGTCGGACAGCTCGGAGAGCGCCTTCAACTGGTCGGTGACGACGCGGCGCATCGCGTCGGCGCTTTCGCGCGTCTCGGCCGGAAGCTCGAGCACGCCGCGCTTCAGCTCGTTGCGCGTGACCTCGAGGTCGTTCTGCATCTCCTTGGCGGCGGAGCGCATCTCGTCGGTCGCGGCGGCGAACTGCTTGGTCGCCTGGGCGACGACGGCGGCCATGTCGTCCATCAGCGCACGGTTCGCCTCGCGCACCACGTTGGCGGCCTTGAGGCTCTCGTTGCTGGCGGTCGCCTGCATGCCCTCGAGATTTTCGAGCACGCCCTTGGCGGCGGTCTCGCTGGAGCGGGCGAGCATCTTGGCGACCTCGGCGGCGCGCTCCTCGGCGTCCTTCAGCGAGGTGCTGACGGTCTCCGTGAAGGTGCGCATCATGCCGTCGAGCTCCGCCGAGCGGGCGGCGAGCGTCGCGGCCAACTGGTCGAGCGCGATGCGGCGCTGGTCGATGGATCCTTCGATCTCGGCATTGGCCGTGGTCAGGTTCTGCGCCGCCTCGGTGAGCGAGCGGCCCTGGTCCTCGAAGCGGGTGGCGATGGCGCCGACATTCTCGAGCACGTCCTTCGACACATCGCGCAGCATCGCGACCTGCGAGGCCAGCACGTTCGACGAGGTCTGCGTGCCGCCGATCGCCTGCTCGATCGCCTGGGCGAACTCGCCCGTGCGGGTCGCGAGGCCGGTCTCGATCTGGTTCAGATTGTCGGTCGTGCGCGTCAGCAGCGCGTTCAGCATGTCGTTCGACTGCGCCAGCCGCTCGACGATGCCGACGACGTCGGTGCGCAGGCGCTCGTTGGTGGCGCTGAAGTTCTGCGACACGGTCTCGCCGCTCTCCAGCAGCGCGCGCGCCGCATCGTCGGTGCGTGCCAGCACCATCGAGACGATCTCCGAGCCCTTCGAGGACAGGAGGTCGACGATGGTGTCGCCCGCGTTGGCGACGCTGTTGGTCAGGTCGTTGCCGCGGCGGTCGATGGCGGCGACGAGGCGGTTGCCTTCGCCGTCGAGCAGCTGGGCGAGCTCGGCGCTGCGGCTTTCCAGAACCTCGTTGAAGGCGCGGGTCCGCTCCTCCAGCGCGCTCGCCGTGTTCATGGCACGGCCGCCGAGGCTCTGCTCGATCTCCAGCGAGACGCGGGAGATCTGCTCGGCCGCCTCGGACGAGACGCGCGACAGATGGCCGGCGGCCTCCGCGCTCGACGTCGACAAGAGTTCCGAAGTCGAGCTGGCCAGCTGCGACAGGCGCTCGGACGCCTGCTCGGCGGAAAGGGTGACGGCTTCCGAGGCGCCAGCCGCGGAGCGGGCCAGCGTCTGCGACACGTCGTCGAGCGACTGCGACAGCGACTGGGTGGCATGCAGGGCCGACTGGGCGAAGTTCTGCGCCGCGTCGCTGGCAGACTGCGTCAGCGCCTGCGAGGCGTCGCTGGCCGAGAGGCGCAGCGCGTCGCTGGTCGAGTTCGAAGCGGTCACCAGCTGCTCGGTCGCCTGCGACAGCGAGCCGACGATCTGCTCGGCGGCGCGAACCGATTCACGGCCGAGCGTCGAGGTGATGTCGCTGAGGCGCGTCGACAGGATCTGGTCCATCTGGGCGGCGCGGGCGTCGAAGCTGCTCGCGGCCTCGACGGCCTTCTCGCCCAGCGTCTCGTTGATCGCGTGCCAGCGGTCGGACAGCATGTCGGACAGGGCCTGGGTGCGGTCGGAGAGGCGCGTCGTCACGTCCGAGAGGCGGTCGTCGATGATCGTGCCGATCTCCGACTGGCCGACCGAGAAGGTCTCGGCGAGGTCGCGGGTGCGCTCGATCAGCGTCTCGTTGATCTGGCGCGAGCGGGCGTCGAGGGCGTCGTCGATGCGGCGGGTGCTGCTGTCGAGCGTCTCCGAAACCGCGCCGAGCTTGGATTCGATCGCGTCGCCGAAGCCGGTCAGGCGGTCGGCCAGGGTCGAGTCCATCAGGTTGGCGCGGTCGGCGAAGCGGGTGACGAGCTCGGGACCGCGCACCTCGATGATGTCGCGCAGCGCCGCGAAGCGCTCGTCGAGGCCCGTGGCGATCGCCTGGCCGCGATCGTTGATCAACTCGCCGAAACGGCTCGACGTGTCGACGATCTGGTCGTGAACGATGTTGGCGCGGCTCTCGATTTCGCGGGTGAGGCGGGCGCCCGAGGCGGCGATGCGGTCATGCGCCTCGACGGCCTGGGTCTCGATGTCGCCGATCAGCGTCGCGCCGGTGGAGACGATGCGCTCGTGGACGGCATTGGCGCGGCTCTCGATCTCGCCGGCAATGTCGGTGCCGGAAGAGATGATGCGGTCATGCGTGGTCAGCGCGCGGGTGGAGATCTCGTCGGCAAGCGTCGTGCCGGAGGCGACGATCTGCTCGTGCGCGGCGCGGGCCTGGCTGTTGATCTCCTCGCTCAGCGTCGAACCCGAGGCGAGGATCTGCTCGTGGACAAGGCGGGCCTGGCTCGTGATCTGGTCGACGAGGCCGGAACCGGATGTGACGATCTCGTCATGGGCGGCGCGGGCCTGGCTGTTGAGGGCGCCGATCAGCGTGTTGCCGGACGTCAGGAACTCGTTGTGCGCGTCGCGGGCCTGGGTGGCGATCTGGTCGACGAGGCCGGTGCCGGAGGACAGGATCTCGTCATGGGCGGCGCGGGCCTGGCTGGTCAGCTCGCCGATCAGCGTGTTGCCGGACGAAAGGAACTCGTTATGCGCGTCGCGGGCCTGGGTGGCGATCTGGTCGACGAGGCTGGTGCCGGAGGACAGGATCTCGTCATGGGCGGCGCGGGCCTGGCTGGTCAACTCGCCGATCAGCGTGTTGCCGGAGGACAGGAACTGCTGGTGCGTGCTGAGCGTCTGGCTGGCGATCAGGTCGGCCAGCGTCGCGCCGGATTCGATCACTTGCTCATGCGCCAGATTAGCCTGGCTGGCGATATCGCCGATCAGCGTGGTGCCGGCCTCGACGAGGCGGTCGTGTACGGCGCCGGTGCGGGTCTCGATCTGGCCGATCAGGCCCGAGCCGGCGGCGATGACGCGCTGATGCACGGCATTGGCGCGGTTCTCGATCTCGTTGGCGAGATCGGTGCCGGAGACGACGATCCGTTCATGCACGGCATTGGCACGGTTCTCGATCGCGTCGGCCAGGTCCGTGCCCGAGGTCAGGATGCGCTTGTGCACGTCGAGGCCGCGGCTCTCGATCTGGCTGGCGACGTCGGTGCCGGAGGCGAGGATGCGCTCCTGGGCCTCGATGGCGCGGCGCTCGATCTCGCTCGAAAGCTCGGTGCCCGAAGCGATGATGCTCTGGTGGACGGCATCGGCGCGCTCGGTGATGTCCTTCGCCAGGTCCGAGCCCGAGGTGAGAATGCGGCCGTGGACGCTCTCGATCTCGTGGGCGAGGTCGGTGCCTGAGGCGATGATGCGCTGGTGGACGGCGCTGGCGCGGCTCTCGATCTCGTCGGCGAGCTGGGTGCCGGAGACGAGGATCTGCTGGTGCGCGCTGTCGGCCCGGTTGGCGATCTCGTCGACGAAGCGGCTGCCCGACGCGACGATGCGCTCGTGAATGTCCGTGCCGCGGGTCTCGATGGTCGAGGCCAGCTCGTTGCCCGAGGCGAGGATCTTCTGGTGCACGGCCGTGCCGCGCGTCTCGATGGCGTCGGCGAGCTGCTGGCTGGATTCGATGATCAGGTCGTAGACCGCCGTGCCGCGGCTTTCCATGTTGTCCGCCACCTGGCGGCCCGAATCGACGATCCGCTCATGCAGCAGGTTGGCGCGGGCGGCGATCGTCTCGGAGATCTCGTTGCCCGAGGCGATGATGGTCTCGTTGACCTTGAGGCCGCGGACGGCGATCGCCTTGGCGACTTCGCCGCCGACGGTGGCCAGTCGCTCGGTCAGCTCGGCCGAGCGGGCGTCGAAGGTCTCGTTGACCGCGTTGGAGGCGCCGTCGATGGTCTCGCGCAGCGCCGCCGTGCGGGCCTCGATCAGATTGGCCATGATGTCGCCGGCGGCGGTCAGGCGGTCGGCAAGACCGCTGCCGTCGATCGCGATGGCGTCCTGGATCCGGTCGCCGGTCAGCGCCAGGCGGTCGGCGAGGTCGCCGCCGCGCGCCGTGATCGTGTCGGCGATGCGGGTGCCGGTCTCGTCCAGCTTCTCGTTGATCTCCTGGCCGCGGAGCGCAAGGTCGACGATCAGGCTGTCGGCATTGGACTTCAGCGCGGCGTTCACCTCGCGGGTGTGCAGCGAGATCGTCTCGGCGACCTGGTTGCCGGTGACCGAGATCGAGCGGGTCATGTCGGCGGTGCGGCGGTCGAGGCCTTCGGTCAGCTCGTCGGTGACGCGGGCCAGCGTCTCGTTGACCTCGCGGCCGCGCTCGGCGACGGTCTCGGCCATGGCGCGGCCGGTGGTCTCGAGCGTCTCGTTGATGTCGGCGCTGCGGGCAAGCAGCACGTCGGTGACCTCGACGCTGGTGCGCGAGAGCGACTCGGTGACGTCGCTGGCGGCGCTCGACAGGCGGTTGACCAGATCCTCGCCGCGCAGCGACAGCTTGCTGATCATCTCGTCGCCGGCGCTGCCGAGGGCCGAGGTGATGGTCTCGCCGCGGCCGGCGAGCGCCTGGGTGATGCGGTCGCCCGAGCCGATGATGTTGGCGGCGATCTGCTCGCTGGCCTCGCCGAGATCCTTGGAGAGGGATTCCTGGGCGGAGACGATCGAGGTGCGGACGCGCTCGGAGTTGATGACGATGGCCTCGCGCTGGTTGGCGAGGTCGTCGATCAGGCCGCGCATGCGGACTTCATTGTCGGAATAGGAGCGCTCGAGGGCGGCGACCTCGTTGTGGACGAGGAGCTCCAGCTCGCTGGCGCGGGCCAGCGCGCGCTCGATGCCGTCGCCCATGGCGGCGACTTCGCGGCGGATGGCCTGGCTCACGGTGACGACGGCTTCCGAGGCGGCGTCCTCGGGCTCGGAAAGGCGCGCGGCGACATCCGAGATGGAGCGCGCGGCGATCCGCATCTCCTGGGCGCGGGCGACCATCATGGCGATGCCCCAGACGATGCCGATCGGCAGCACCAGGGCGAGGGCGATGTTGGTGAACTGGGCGGAGCCGATGGCGCTGTCGCCGGAGAAGAGGTTGATGCCGGCGGCGCTGACATAGGCGGCGATGGCGCCGGCCCAGACGATCGAGATCAGCGTGGCGACGGGATAGATGAAGCGGGACGGGCGGCGGGCGGGCAGGGAGGCGCCGGAAACGCGGCGGTCGTCATTGGCCGGCATGCGGCCGCGGCCGGCCTGGCGGCCGCGCGGAGCGGTGGGAGCTTCGTCGCGCGTCGGCGGCGGCAGGGCGCGGCTCAGCGGAGCGGGCTCGGCTTTGCGCGGCGCCTCGGCCTTGCGCGGCGCATCGCCCTTGCGGGGAGCGTCCTGCAGCCGGGGCTGCTCGAGCCGGCGGTCGCGCGGCACGGCGGCCTTCGCGTTGGACCCGCCATTTGGGGAATTGAAATCGATCCGGAGCGCTTCCTCCACGGCGGTGAGCGCTGCATCCGCCGGGTCCTTGGACTTCGGGGTATTCGCCATTTTCTAGCCTCGCGTCCGTACTCGATACTTTGTCGGCCGCTTCGGCGGAGGGATCCGCCGAAAGCACGAGGATGCTTCCAGGACACGGCTGGCGCTTGAGACTCGCGCTGTTGTCGCCATACCCCGTAGATCAGTCCGTCGCCCGACGCCGCAATACACGCGATGCCGGATCGGCCTTCACACCCTTGCCCGTAGCCCCACCTTTTGGCACATTCGAGGCGGGGGTACAAGAAAGCACGGCTTTCGGCCGTCATTTGTTAACAATGTATTTACGGACATCGCGGCTTGGGCCTTCGCGTCTCGGAACCCGAGTCGAGCGCGACCGGGAAGCTTCGAGTCGAGCCACAGTCCGCTTCGCCCTGTTTCCGCAGAGTCCAGCCATACGAAATTCTGACAGGCGGAGCCTGCGGCGAAAACGCGATCTCGCGCAGGCAGGCGAAAGTCTGCGTCGTCACGAATCTATTCTATTGAGATCGATGAGGGCGGGTGTCAGTTGCCGGTATTCGACTGGTCACGCGGCCGTGTTCTTCTGCGCCTGGGCGTCGCCAAATCGCCACCAAGGCGGCGCCACACGGTCGCGTTTGTCGCGCCGGGCAGCAAGCACGACCTGCGATCGTGGTTAACGAACCCATGCCGGATCTGCGAAACCCGAACCCCGGCAGGCCGCGTATAGAAGGTGCCGATCCGATGCTTGCCCGCGCAATCGGTCGCGGCGGCGCGCCGCGCGCGGCCCTTGGCACAAGCGACGCATTTCGCCTATAGGGGGCAGTCTTCTTCCAGCGTTCCGGATCCCATGGCCAAGATCACCTATATCGCCTTTGACGGCACCGTCTTCGACATTGAGGCTCGCGACGGCACCACCGTCATGGAAAACGCCGTCCGCAACGCCGTGCCGGGCATCGAGGCCGAATGCGGCGGCGCCTGCGCCTGCGCCACCTGCCATGTCTATGTCGACGAGGCCTGGGTCGAGGCGACCGGCGAGCCGGAGCCGATGGAAGAGGACATGCTGGATTTCGCGCAGGACGTGCAGCCGAACTCGCGCCTGTCCTGCCAGATCCGCGTCAAGCCCGAGCTCGACGGCCTGATCGTTCGTATTCCCGAGCGCCAGGGCTGAGGCGGGCCGGCGTGGAAGGTTTTGCTCGGCAGGCGCCGGGCGGCAGAACAATGATGCTTTGCAGGGGCGGCTCTAGCCGCTAAATCTCGCGCGCGTTCATTCGCGCAGTTTTGCTTGCGCGCGGTCTCACTTGTAACGGAATGATCATGAGCGAAACGATCGAAGCCGATGTCGTCATCGTCGGGGCGGGCCCTGTCGGGCTGTTTGCCGTATTTGAACTCGGTCTTCTCGACGTTCGCTGTCATCTGATCGACATTCTGGACAAACCGGGCGGCCAGTGCGCCGAGCTCTATCCCGAGAAGCCGATCTACGACATCCCGGCCTTCCCGATCATCACCGGTGACGGGCTGACGGAAAACCTGATGGCGCAGATCAAGCCGTTCGATCCGACCTTCCATCTCGGCGAGATGGTCAACGGCATCGAGCGCCTCGAGGACGGCTCGTTCCGCGTCACGACGGATGCCGACAAGGTGTTTCATACCAAGGTGGTCGTGATCGCCGCCGGTGGCGGCTCGTTTCAGCCGAAGCGCCCGCCGGTGCCCGGCATCGAGAATTACGAAGGCAAGTCCGTCTTCTATTCGGTGCGCAAGATGGAAGCGTTCCGCGACCACGACATCCTCGTCGTCGGCGGTGGCGATTCCGCGCTCGACTGGACGCTGAACCTGCAGCCGATCGCCAGGAGCGTCACGCTGATGCATCGCCGCGACGCCTTCCGCGCCGCGCCCGACAGCGTCAACAAGATGCGCGCGCTGGTCGAGGCCGGCGAGATGAAGCTGATGTTCGGCCAGGTGACCGGTCTCGAGGGTGACGACGGCCACGTCTCGCATGCCGTCATCACCGACAATGACGACCAGGAGCATCGTCTGCCGACGACGCGCCTGCTGCCCTTCTTCGGCCTCACCATGAAGCTCGGCCCGATCGCCAATTGGGGGCTCAACCTGCATGAGAACCTGATCAAGGTCGATACCGAGAAGTTCCAGACCTCCGAGCCGGGCATCTTCTCGATCGGCGACATCAACTGGTATCCAGGCAAGCTCAAGCTGATCCTGTCGGGCTTCCACGAGGCGGCGCTGATGGCGCAGGCGGCGAGCCGGATCGTCTTCCCGGAGAAGAAGATCCTGTTCCAGTACACCACCTCCTCGACCAGCCTGCAGAAGAAGCTCGGCGTCGCCTGAGTTTCCGGCGCGGCCGCTCGCTCCAGCCGCTGCCATTCGCGGCGGAGGTCCCCGCCGGTTTCGGCCGTCTCGCAAGCGTGAAGAGCGCCCGCCAGAGCCCCTTCTCGCTTGCGGGAGAGACGCCTTCTCCGGGCGAGGGATAGCATGTTCCCGTTGCCGTGCGACGGGAACGGTGATTTGCGCGGGCGCGGGGGAACTCTGTGCCCGTCCAGCTCGTTTTCCGCTTGGCTCCAGCAGGAGGGGACGATGCTCGCAAGTCCGCACCATTTCGCCGATGCCGGCGACATTCCCAACAATCCGGTTCTGCCGCTCATCCTCTATCGTCAGGCGCTGGCCGATGTGGCGACGGACCGTGCGGCCGCGTTCGAGCGCCTGTTCGCCGCGCATGGCTGGGGCGGCACCTGGCGAAACGGCATCTATCCCTTCCACCATTATCATTCGACCGCGCATGAGGTGCTGGGCATCGCGTCCGGCTCGGCGACGGTGCAGCTCGGCGGCGACGGTGGCGAGACGGTCGAGCTGAAGGCGGGCGACGCGGTGCTGATCCCGGCCGGCGTGGGCCACAAGCGACTCGCCGCGAGCCCCGACCTGCTCGTCGTCGGCGCCTATCCGCACGGTCAGAAATGGGACCTGATCCGGGCCGACGACGTCGTCGACGGCGCGGCCGTCCGCGCGCGCATCGCCGCCGTGCCGGTGCCGCAAGGCGACCCGATCCTCGGCAGCGGAGGTCCGGTTGTCTCGCTCTGGGCGGCGTGAGGGCGGCGGGCCGTTCTTCTTCACCTTTCCTCAGAAGAGGTGAAAAGGTTGCCTGAACCTCTCTCTACGCCTCCGTGTTCTTCGGCGGCTTGCCTGTATTCAGCTTGGTGAGTTCGGCCATGAAGTCGGCCATCGCCGGCGGCTTCTGGGCGATGAAGGGCAGCGGCCGGCACACGTCGATCGCCGCGATGCCGACACGCGCGGTGAGGATGCCGTTGATGACGCCCTCGCCGAGCCGGGCGGAGAGCCGAGCGGCGAGGCCATGGCCGAGGATCTGCTGCACGATCGAATCCCCGGCCGCCATGCCACCGGTCACGGCGAGATGGGCGATGACGGTACGGGCGAGGCGGATGAAGCCGAGCGTGCCGGGCCGGCCGCCATAGAGCTGGCCGAGCTGGCGGATCAGCCGCAGCGCCGTGAACAGCACGAAGATCAGGTCCACCGCCGCGCGCGGCGAGATCGCCGTCACCAGCGTCACCCGCTTCGCGGCCGACAGCACCAAAGTCTGCGCCGCCGCGTCGAGCGGCTTCAGCAGTTCCTGCTCCGAAAGCCCGATCAGGTCGCGACCGTCGATGATCTCGGCGGCGTGCAGTTCCAGTGCCGCGCGGCCATGCGCGGTGTCGGGCCGCTCCCTGTAGAGCGCCGTCAGGTCGCGTACCGAGGCCCGCGCGGCGACGCGGTCGTCGCGTCGGGCGGCGTCCTCCGCGTCCTCGCGGATGCGGGTGATCCGTCGCAGCCGCAGCAGGCCGCCGATCTCGCGGATGGCGAGTGCGGCCAGCGCCACGGCCGCCACCGCGGCGACCGCGACGGCGAACCAGCCGAGCCATTCGGCCCGCTGGAACAGGTCGCGGATCAGCTGGTCGACGGCGAGGCCGATGCCGAGCGACAGCAGGATGCCGAGGGCCGAGAGCAGGATGTTGGCCCAGCGCGTCGGGCGCGGCTGGCGCGGCGCCGGTGTCGGCAGCTCCGTCTCTTCCGGCTCGGCGATCACGACGGGGCGGTCGCCCGGCCGGTGCGCGATGTCTGGATCGTCGACGACGCGAATGCGGTCTAGGCGGAAGGCGGTCGGTTTGCGCGGTGTTTCGCTCATGCCAGCCGGTCTCCGATCAGGAATTCCAGCGCGCGGTCGAGGCGGATATGCGGCAGGGACAGCGTCATGCCCTCGGCCGTCCGCTCCAGTGCCGGCGGGCGGAAGCGGACGAAGCGCAGCGCCGTCTGAGCGAGTTCAGAAGTTGAGTCAGCGCCTGCAAGAACTGAATCAGGATCGTTCGGCAAGTCCCCGGGGAAGAAGGCGATTTCGGTTTTGCCATCGAAGGTCTCGCCATCGATCGCCTCGCCGGCGAGCGGGGTTCCGATGATCGACGGCAACTTCTGCGAGTCCTCGATGACGACCCCTTCGCGCGTCGCCCGGACCGAGGCGAGCGCGGCCACCTCGACCCGCGCGCCGGCGGCCGAGGCGCGGGCGATGGCGGGCGCGAGCAGCCGGGCGAGGATCGCCTCCAGCCGGTCGTGGTCGGCATGGTGCAGATGGTCGGCCTTGGTGGCGCCGATCAGGATGCGGTCGATCCGGTGCGTCAGCAGGCTGGCGAGCCAGGAGTTCGAGCCCGGACGGTAGCAGCCGAGGATCTCCGTCAGCGCGGCGCCGAGATCGGCGACGGCGGCGGGACCGGCATTCAGCGCGTTCAGGGCGTCGACGAGGACGATCTGGCGGTCGAGGCGGGCGAAGTGATCGCGGAAGAACGGCTTCACCACCACCGACTTATAGGCCTCGTAGCGCCGCGCCATCATCCGGCCGAGCGAGCCGGGCGGGCTGCCGGCCTCCGGCTCGGGCAGGGGCGCGAAGGTGAGCGCCGGCGAGCCCTCGAGGTCGCCGGGCATCAGGAAGCGGCCGGGCGGCAGGGTCGAGAGCGCGTTCTCGTCGGCGCGGCAGGCGCGCAGATAGTCCGTGAAGAGCTGCGCGAGCTCGCGCGCCAGCATCTCGTCCTCGGCGACCGTCGGATCGATCGTCTCCAGCCGCGCAAGCCAGGCGGCGGCGGCGGCGCGACGCGCCGGGCTCCGCGCCATCGCCAGCGCCTCGCGCGACCATTGCGCATAGTCCTTGGCGAGGAGCGGCAGGTCGAGCAGCCATTCGCCGGGATAGTCGACGATGTCGAGATGCAGCTTGCCCGGCCCGAAGCGCTGCTTGAAGTAGGAGGCGGATTCATAGGCGATGGTCAGGCGGAGCTCGCTGATCCGGTAGGTCGAATCCGGCCAGATGCGCTGGTCGACCAGGGCGCGGACATGGTCCTCATAGTCGAAGCGCGGCACGTCGTCGTCGGGCTGCGGCTCCAGCCTGGCGCTGGTGACGCGGCCGGAGGAATAGGCGCGGAAGAGCGGCAGCCGGCCGCCATGGACGAGGTTGTGCACCAGCGCCGTGATGAAGACGGTCTTGCCGGCGCGCGCCAGGCCGGTGACGCCGAGGCGCACGGTCGGCGATACCAGGTCCGCCGCGCGGTCGCCCAGCGTCGACAGGGCGAGGCGCGCTTCGTCAGTCAGCGTGGTGAGCTTCAAGGATCCCGTTCCTGGCCGGTCGCGGCCGATGCGTTCTGGCCGAAGAACCGACCGCGTCCCATGTAGGCACGGCGCGCGGGCGGCAAAAGACCTATTCGTCGTCGCTGACGGGGTCGGCGCCGACCAGTTCCAGCTCGCGCGGCCGGAAGAAGGCGACGACGCGGCCCGTGCGCGGCCGAAGCTCCGACCATTTGTGGATGTCGAAATCGATGACCGCGAGGCCGGCGGTCGGGAACTTGGCCGCGATCTCGTCGCGCAGCGCCGGATTGCCGCTGCCGATCAGCTCCAGCGCCGTGTCCTGCATGGTCGGGTTATGACCGATCAGCATCAGGCTGCGGGCGCTGCCGCCGAGCGCGCCGACGCAGTCGAGATAGGCGTCGGCGCTGACTTCGTAGAGGTCGCGCGTGATGCGGATCTCGAGATCGCTCGGGATCATCGGCAGGATGCCGATCAGCGTTTCGCGGGTGCGGCGGGACGAGGAGCAGAGAATGCGGTCGGGAATCAGTCGGTGCGCCGCCAGATGCTCGCCGATCATGGTCGCGGCGCGGCGGCCCCGGGCCGCCAGCGGGCGATCGAAATCGGCGAGGCCGGCGACGTCCCAGGCGGATTTGGCGTGGCGGAGCAGAAGGAGTCGCATGGCGGTCGTGTCGTATCCTGTTCCGCGACCGCGGTTCCGGAGCGGTTCGTCGGCGCGGTCGAGGCGCTACGCTGACACGGCTTCAGCCCGACTTCAATCGGATCGTCGCGGGCTCATTCCGCCGCGACGCGGACGAGCCGCGGGTCGCGGATGGGCGGCGCCGGCGGGGCGCTGACGGCGCGGGCCGGGGCGGGCGCCGCGGGCGGTGCGATGCGGGTGGTCATGGCCTCGCGCGCCGTGGCGAGAGCGGCCATGTCGATCCGGAGCACGGCGCAGAATTGCTCGTGCAGGCGGCGAAGCCGATCGACCGAGCCGGGGATGAAATGGTCGAGATCGGCGCCGATGGCGCCGATCGAGGCGAGGTCGTCGATGTAGCGGCGGGCATAGTGGCCCTGGCGCGCCTCGAGCTCCGCGGCGGCGATCGTCTGACCCTTGCGCAGCAGCGTCGTCTCCGCCTCGATCATCTGCAGCACGGCTTCCATGGTTGTCTCGATGCCGGCGCAGAGGCGGATGGCGTCGTCGCGGTTGCGGATGGCCGGGGGACGTGGTGCGTCGGGCGGGCGGCGCGTGGCGTGCTGGAGAGGGGACTGGCTCACGGACGGCATCCTCGGTCAGCCGCGCGGCGGCGCGGACGGGGCTCGGGCGTCGCCGACGGCGGCGGCACCAGGCGTCGCGTCCATTCAAACATCGTTAAGATTAACGAAGTTTTACCTTCCGTTGCGTTAATGCCACGGGCATTCGGTGTATCCTGTTCGGGGCAAGAGCAGCGGACGAGACGGAGAACCGTTTCAGAAAGCCGCCGGTTTTCAAGGGTTTACCGACCGCCACCGAACGAATCGATCGGGCGCGGGATGCGTTTGCAAGTGGTTAATTCGGAGCCCCGAGAAAGACGGCCGCGACCAGTTGTCCTCCGGGGACCGCATCGCTATATTCCGCGCCGCAATGCCATCGAGCAGGGGTCATTCATGACGTTAGATACCCTTGAAGCGTATCGGCCCTCCGAAGCCGAGCCCTTCATGAACGAGCGGCAAAGGGAGTACTTCCGCAAGAAGCTCCTAGCCTGGAAAGACGATATTCTCCGGGAGTCCCGGGAAACGCTCCAGCATCTCCAGGACGAGAACGTCAATCATCCCGATCTGGCCGACCGTGCATCGTCGGAGACGGATAGGGCGATCGAGCTGAGGGCGCGGGATCGCCAGCGCAAGCTGATCGCCAAGATCGATGCCGCCTTGCAGCGGATCGAGGATGGCAGCTACGGCTACTGCGAAGAAACGGGTGAGCCGATCAGTCTGAAGCGTCTCGACGCGCGTCCGATCGCGACCTTGTCGATCGAGGCGCAGGAACGTCACGAGCGGCGCGAACGCGTTTACCGCGACGAATAGGACAACCGGAATTTCAAAAAAAGAGAAGGGCGCGGAACCGTCGGTTCCGCGCCCTTTTTCGTGTCGGCCGCCTGGGCTGCCGGCGTATTCCCCGTCAGCTCTTGCGCGAGCCGGAGATCTCGCCGAGCAGGCGGGCCATCTCCTTCTCGAGGTCGCTGACCGGCGACTGCGGCTGCTCCTCGCCCGGCAGCGGGGCCTGGTCGACGAAATCCTCGGCGATCTCGACCGGCTCGTCCTCGGGCTGGGGCGGCTCGACCGCGGGCGCGGCGGCATGGCGGCGCGGCGCGCCGAACATCGCCTCGTCCGTGTCCGGGGTGGTCGCCTCGGTGCCGATGTCGAAGATCGGCTCGAAGCGGGCCAGGCGCTCGGCCTCGTCCTCCATCCCCGCGAAGGGATCGGCGGCCTCCACCGGCCCTGGGGCCATGGCGCGGCGCGCCGCCTGGCGGGCGCTGTCCAACTCGCCGGCAAGCTCGGGCTCGGTCGGGGCGCCGGCCGCCGCCGCGGCGGCGGACGGGACGACGGGCGTCTGCTGCGAGCCGAGCAGCGGGCGAGGATCATAGGGGCGCTGGCGTCCGACCGGGCGGCCTTCGATCGGCTCGGCCGGCGCGGTCTGGCGCGGCGGCGGGATCGGCTGTGGCGGCACGTCGGCCGTCGTCGGCGTATGACGCGGCCGGTTGCCGGAAAGGAAGCTCGGGAAACCGCGGCCCGTGCGCGGCTCGGGAACCGGACGCTGCGGCGGGGTGCGGGGCGAGGGCGGCGCCGGCTCGAAGGCGGCTTCCGGCTCGGGCTGCTGGAAGCCGATCTCCGCGCCGCGCTCCGCCGCGCTCTCGGGCGTCGGCTCGAACTCCGGCGCGCGCGGCGCGGCGTCCTGGTAAGGCGCGGGCTCGGGCGACTGGTTCTCGACGATCGGAGCGGGTTCGGGGCGGCGCGGCTCGGGCTGACGCACCGGCTCGGCGACGGGCGCGGCGACGACGCGGCCATTCTGCGGCGCCGGGGCCGGGCGGGGCGCCGGCTCGGTACGCAGCGGCTCCAGCCGGCGCGGCTGCTGCGAGCGCTGGATGCCGGGCTCGACGACGACGTCGGCCGGGCCGCCGATCAGGATCAGATGCTCGACATTGTCGCGGCGCACGAGGACGAGCTTGCGGCGCTGGTCGATCGGCAGGGCGTCGAGCACGGCGAGACGGGGCTGGCGGCCGCGGGCCGGGCTGCTGCCGAGGCGGCCATTGGTGAACAGGCGGATCAGCCAGAACACCAGCAGGATGGCCAGCAGAACCACGACGAGCGTGATCACGAACTGGGCAATGGTCGCGCCTGTGTCGCCGAACATTGGCGCCAGATAATCGTGCATCTTATTCTCCCGACTTCCGATTCCGGTTCAGTCCGTCACAAGGCATCGAAACGGATCGAGCCTGGCACCTTCGGTGACCGGAAGCTCGATTCCGCGCATATCCGACGTTTCTCCTGCGTGTGCAGGGCCTTGGCAACCCCGCATCACCGAACTGATCCATCAATCCCCCGATGGCGTTAAGAATTCATTGACCATGACTTTGGCAGAATCCAGTGGATTCGTGCCGGCGGTGCAGCGCAATGCGCCGCGTGGCGCGGCGCAGAACGATTCCCTTGCGCGCCTGATAGCGGGCGAGCTGGCCGATTCCGTGGCGGTGGCAGCGACGCGGAACAGCTGATTGCTGTCGAATTCCGCGCCTGCGTTGAATTCGGGGGCGATCCTCCGCATTGTGCCTGCTACATGCGGTGAACGGCGATTCTTCGTCGCCACCAGGACTTTTCCGGGACCGAGAGCAAGATGGGGCAGACCAGGGTGCAGGGGTTCGTGCCGCGCATGTCGGGCCGCGTGCCGGCATGAGCGAGGACAGCCGGAAAATGCCGCGCCGCGCGCTGGTCGACCGCTCCGACCGGCCGGCCGGGATCGGCCGCCTTCTGGTGCTCGCCTGCTGCCTCGTCGGCGCGGCGCTCGCCTTCGCCCTGCTGCCGCCCGAGGCGGCCGAACCCTTCATCTTCGCCCTGCTGGGCCTGCTCGCCGTGGTCGGCGTGTTCACGCTGTTCGCGGCGGCGATCGGGCTGATGCATTTCAGCGGCCGCTCGCCGCGCGACGAGCTGGGGCGCGGCTTCATCGATTCCATGGTCGATGGCCTGATCATCACCGACCGCGACAGCCGCATCCTCTACGCCAACGCCGCCTATGCCGATCTGGTCGGCGTTGACGAGGCCCAGGACGTCCGCGTCGTCGAGCGCGTCTTCTCCGCCGACCAGGCGGCGAGCGAGGCGATCTACCGCCTGTCGCAGGCGATCCGGGATGGCCGCACCGCCGTCGAGGAAGTGCGCATGCCGAGCCCGCTGGCCGGGCCCGCGGGCGGCTCGCCGCGCTGGTATCGCATCCGCGTGCGGCCGGTTCGCACCGGCGACGATCCCGGCCGCGTGCTCACGGCCTGGCAGGTCGCCGACGTCACAAATGATCGCGCCCAGCAGGAGAACGTGTTCCAGGACCTGCAGCATGCGATCGACTATCTCGACCATGCGCCGGCCGGCTTCTTCTCCGCCGAGCCCGATGGCCGCATCGTCTATCTGAACGCGACGCTGGCCGACTGGCTCGGCATCGATCTCGCCTTCTTCAAGCCCGGCGCGCTGGCGCTCGCCGACATCGTGCGCGGCGACGGCGCGGCGCTCTTGTCCGTCGGCCGCGAGAATGGCGGCGAGACGCGCACCGAGACGATCGATCTCGATCTCGTCAAGCAGAACGGCCAGAGCCTGCCGGTTCGGCTCCTGCATCGCGTTCCCTTCACCGGGGACGGCGCGCCGGGGGCGACGCGGACCGTGGTGCTCAACCGCGGTCCCGGCGAGGAATTGTCGGAGGCGCTGCGCGCCGCCGAAGTGCGCTTCATGCGCTTCTTCAATCACACGCCCTTCGCCATCGCCTCGATCGACAAGTCGGGCCGCATCGGCCGTACCAACGCCCCCTTCGCGCGGCTGTTCGGGCCTATCAAGTCGGAGGGCGGGGCGCGCACGCGCCTGATCGACCTGGTCGCCGAGAACGAGCGTCCGGCGCTCGAGGCGGCGCTGGAGATCGCCGCCGGCGGCCGCAGCGAGATCGCGCCCGTCGACACCACCATTCCCGGTCATGGCGAGCGCAGCGTGCGCTTCTATGTGTCGGCGGTGGACGAGGACGCCAATGACCGCGAGATCGCCACCGTCTACGCGCTGGAGACGACCGAGCAGCGGGCGCTCGAGCTGCAATTCGCCCAGAGCCAGAAGATGCAGGCGATCGGCCAGCTCGCCGGCGGCGTCGCGCATGACTTCAACAACGTTCTGACGGCAATCATCGGCTTCTCCGACCTGCTGCTCGCCAACCACCGGCCGAGCGATCCGTCCTTCCAGGACATCATGAACATCAAGCAGAACGCCAACCGCGCCGCCGGCCTCGTGCGCCAGTTGCTGGCGTTCTCGCGCCGTCAGACGCTCAGGCCGCAAGTGCTGGCGATGGGCGACGTCCTGTCCGATCTTTCCATCCTGCTGGAGCGGCTGCTCGGCGAGAAGGTCAAGCTGCAGCTCGTGCATGGCCGCGACGTCTGGCCGATCAAGGCCGACCTGAACCAGTTCGAGCAGGTGGTGATCAACCTCGCGGTCAACGCGCGCGACGCCATGCCGAAGGGGGGCACGCTGACGATCCGCACCCGCAACGTGACGCCGGACGAGGTCGCCGCCTTCCACTACAAGCCGCTGCCGCCGGCCGATTATGTGCTGATCGAGGTCGAGGATACCGGCACGGGCATTCCGCCCGAGGTGCAGTCGAAGATCTTCGAGCCGTTCTTCTCGACCAAGGATGTCGGCAAGGGCACTGGCCTCGGCCTTTCCACCGTCTACGGCATCGTCAAGCAGACCGGCGCGCATATCTATTTCGACAGCGAGACGGATATCGGCACGACCTTCCGCATCTTCGTGCCGCGCCATGTGCCTGCTGTCTCGGCCAAGCCGGAGGCCGTCGCGGAGAAGGCGCCGGAGATCGCCGATCTGACCGGCAGCGCCAGCATCCTGCTGGTCGAGGACGAGGAGGCGGTGAGGAGCTTCGCCGCCCGCGCGCTCGCCTCGCGCGGATACACCGTGCACGAGGCGACTTCCGGCATCGAGGCGCTGGAGATCATGCGCGAGACCGGCGGCTCGATCGACCTCGTCGTTTCCGACGTCGTAATGCCCGAGCTCGACGGACCGTCGCTGCTGCGCGAATTGCGCAAGGAGCGGCCGGACCTCAAGATCATCTTCGTGTCGGGCTATGCCGAGGACGCCTTCGCCCGCAACCTGCCCGACGGCGAGACCTTCAACTTCCTGCCCAAGCCCTTCTCGCTCAAGCAGCTCGCGACCGCGGTCAAGGAAACGCTCGGCCACTGAGCCGGGCGGCGCTCCGGCGCCTTTCGCCGCGCTTGCCAAGCGGAAACCGGCGGCGGAAAATGTCCGCCCGGTTTCAACGCGGATGAAGTTGCATGAATGATGGAAGCGCGCCCGCCCACCACGCGGCGCAGGCCCTGCCGGTCCGGATCGATCCCGCCACGCGGCGTGTGTCGATCGATGCCAAGGATCCGGCCTTCTTCCAGGATCCCTATCCGGTCTTCGAGGCGATCCGCGCGGTTGCGCCGGTGTTCTTCTGGGAGGAGCCGGGCGTCTGGTGCTTCCTCGACGCCGACGACGTCAACGCGCTCTATCGCGACCGGCGCTTCGGGCGCGAGATCCTGCATGTCGCGACCCGCGAGGAACTCGGCATTCCCGAGACCCCGGCGCATCTGAAGCCGTTCTACGACGTCGACAACCTCTCCATGCTGGAGCGCGAGCCGCCCGTTCACACCCGCCTTCGCACGCTGGTCAACCGCGCTTTCGTCTCGCGCCAGATCGAGCGGCTCCGGCCGCGCATCGAGGCGCTCTGTCACGAACTCATCGACGGTTTCCAGGCGAAGGGCGAGGTCGAGCTGATCGACGCCTATGCGACGCCGATCCCGATCACCGTCATCGCCGAGATCCTTGGCGTGCCGGTCGCGCGGGCGCCGGACCTGCTCGCCTGGTCGCATGCCATGGTCGGCATGTACCAGCTCGGCCGCACCCGCGCGATGGAGGACGCCGCCGTCGCCGCGACGCTGGCATTCTCCGCCTTCCTGCGCGCTTACGTCGAGGAGCGGCGGGGCCGGCCGGGCGACGATCTGATCAGCCAACTGATCGCCGCCGAGGAACAGGGCGAGAAGCTCTCCGAGGACGAACTGATCACCACCTGCATCCTGCTGCTCAACGCCGGCCACGAGGCGACGGTGCACGCGATCGGCAATGGCGTGCGGGCGATCCTCCGTTCCGGCGCCGACCCGGAGGCTCTGTTCGTCTCCGACGAGGCGACGGCCGCGACGGTGGAGGAGTGCCTGCGCTTCGACCCGCCACTGCACATGTTCATGCGCTACGCCCTGGAAGACATGGAATATCGCGGGCTCCAGCTGAAGAAGGGGCAGCAGGTCGGCCTCATGCTCGGCGCGGCGAACCGCGATCCGGCGCGCTACGCCACCGCCGACCGCTTCGATGCCGCGCGCGAGGCGAAGCCGCATGTCTCCTTCGGCCTCGGCATCCATTTCTGCATCGGCGCGCCGCTGGCGCGGCTGGAGATGCAGGTGGCGCTGCCGATCCTGTTCGAGCGCCTTCAGGGGCTCCGTTTCGCCGGGCCCGCCAGCTACCGCGACAGCTACCACTTCCACGGCCTCGACGGCCTGAGGCTCGCATGGAACCGCTGATGCCGCGTCGCGCCCGCCGCCGTGTCGGCCGCCTTTCCGCCGGCCTGATGCTGCCGCTTCTCGTGCCGGCCTTCGCCGGTGCCGAGCCGGTCGTCGACGGCTCGGTTGGGGATCTCCATCCGGCGCTGGCCAGCGCGATCACGACGCTTGCGACGCGCGATTTCGCGGGGCCGGACGAGGCACGGCTGCGCGGGATCCAACTCTCCAAGGCGCGGAACGGCCGCGGCTATTGCGGTGAGATTGCGACCGGGCCGTCGACAGAATTCGTGCCTTTTCATGCCATCATCGAGGCCGATGGCACGGCGTCGCTGCTGCGCCTTTCGGATGCAGCCACGCCGGCGGAGAAGGAAACCGCGATCCGGCTTCTTACCAATTTCGGCTGTCTGGAGTAGAAGGCATTCATGATTGAAGGACAGCCCAGCGCCACCGCCTTTCGCGTCGCCATGCGGCGCGCGGCCCATCAGCTTCTCGACAAGCCCCTGATTTTCGAGGATCCGCTCGCGCTGACCATCGTCGGCGGCGACCGCGGCTCGGTGCTCGCGCGCGACGAGCTCTCGCGCGCCGATTCGCCGGGTGGCGAAGCGATTCGCGCCTTCCTCGCCGCGCGCAGCCGTTTCGCCGAGGACCGCCTCGCGGCAGCCGTCGCGCGCGGCATCCGCCATGTCGTGGTGCTCGGCGCCGGGCTCGAGACCTTCGCCTACCGCAATCCCTATGTCGAACAGGGCGTGGTTGTGTTCGAGGTCGACCATCCGGCGACCCAGGCCTGGAAGCGCGAGCGCCTCGCGGCGACCGGCATCGCCGTGCCGGACAGCGTCACCTATGTTCCGGTCGATTTCACCACGGAGCGGCTGGACGAGAAGCTCCTGGAGGCCGGGCTCGATCCGGCCGTGCCGGTGTTCTTCTCCTGGCTCGGCGTCGCGCCCTATCTGACCGAGCAGGCGATCCTGTCGACGCTCGGCATCATCGCGGCGCGCAAGGGCGGCGGCGAGGTGGTGTTCGACTATGCCGAATCGCCGGAAAAGCTGACGTTGCTGCAGCGCCTGGCGTTCACGACGCTCGCCGGTCGCACGGCAAGCCTCGGCGAGCCCTTCGTCACCTACTTCCGTCCGGACGATCTCGCCGGGCGGCTGTCGGCGCTCGGCTTCTCGTCGATCGAGGACCGGTCCGGTCCCGATCTCGGCCAGATCTATCTGGGCGGCCCCTCGGCTCTCGATCGCGCCGCGATCGGCCATGTCGTCGCCGCCATCCGGACGGCGGCCTCCGCGTCCGGCGCGCTGGTCGAGGCGACGGCAGCCTGAGCCTTGGGCGGGATGGCGCGGCCATGTTCCGCGATGTCGAACGGTCCGCGGATCTCGCGGATCAGCTTTCGGCGGATCGCCGCGTCGAACTGGCTGATTTCCATGACCGGCTCGACGAAGGCGCCCACGCCGCCGATCACGCGCTCCTCGAAATAGCGGATCAGCGTCTCCGGCCTGGGCGGGGAGCCGGCCCGTGGCTCGGCGACGCCCCGCAGCGGGTTCTGGTAAACGATCGGCAGGCCGTTGATCGTGATGCCGTTCGCGATCAGCAGGTCGCGCACCAGCGCCGGATCGGGGCCGCGATTGCTGAGGCCGTCGCCGGAAATGTTGATGATCCGGCGGCCGCCGTCATAGGGGCTCTCGCCGAAAAGCAGCGCGGCCCGCAGCATCGCCGCGCCGACCGCCGTTCCGGATGCCATGCGGCCGGGGATCCGGCCTTCGAGACGGTCGGCGAAGGTTGCCATGTCGGCCGCGTTCCCCAGTTCGGTCCAGTCCAGGACGACGTTCTGCCGGGTTTCCCCCGCCCATTCCATCACCGCGACCGCGATGCGCCGGTTGGGGCCATGCTGGATGGCGCGCAGGATGTCGGGATCGCGAAAGGCCGCGGCGAAGCCGTCGCGCTGCAGCTTTCGCTCGCCCCGATCCATCGAGGTCGACACGTCCAGCGCGATCACCAGTTGCAGATCGACGGGATTTTCCCCTTGCGCGAACGCTTCTCCGTCCTTGAGCGGGCCGAGACATAGAAAGGCTGCCAAAAGAACTACTTGATAGATTGTCGGTCTGGTCGACGACGCTTTCGAGTGTGATCCGGCGCGCATCTTCAAGATCCGGAATGGAGATCTATTGTTCAGCTTGTCTGTTCGAATGGAACCCGTTGTTCATTCTCGACCATAGCCAAGAATTGTTGCATGATTGTTTGATCGGGCGGGGAGGGTGCTATGGAGGGCGAGGTCCGTTACGGCGATCTGAGCTTCGATCCCTCGTTTCTGTTCGCGCGTCATGGCGCCGGCAGGGAGTTCCGTTTCACCCGGTCCGAGCGGGCGCTGCTCCAGGCCTTTACCCGCCATCCGCGCACCGTGCTGACGCGGAACCAGCTCCTCGACGCCATCGCCGGAAGCGGCTCCGTCGGGACGGATCGGAGCATCGATTTCCTGATCAACCGGCTGCGCGCCAAGCTCGGCGACTCGGCCCGAAGCCCCACCATGATCGCCACGCAATATGGCGAGGGCTATGTCTGGATCGCCAGGCCACAGCGCGCCGAGCCCCGCCGGGACCCGGCGCGGCGACGACCCTGACCCGGCGCTCGGACCGCCTCGTCGGAGACGTTGGGCGGTCCAGCGCCTTGTCTTGTCGCGCCTTCTTGTCGTGCCTTCTCGGCGCGAAAGCGCTTCAGAGCGCGGCGGCGATTTCGGCCGCGAGGCGGGCGTTGTTTTTCACCAGCGCGATGTTGGTGACGAGGCTGCGGCCGGACGTCAACTCCAGGATGCGGCCGAGCACATAGGGCGTCACGCTCTTGGCGCGGATGCCGTCGCGCTCGGCGTCGACGATCGCCTGCTCGATATGGCCGCGCATTTCCCCGGCCGGGATCTCGTCGGCGACGGGAACCGGGTTCGCCACCAGCATGCCGCCCGAAAGCCCGATCTCGGCGCGCTTGGCGATGAAGGCGGCGATGTCGCGGGCCGCGTCGAGGCGGAGCGGCGAGGGCAGGCCGCTGTCGCGCGACCAGAAGGCGGGCAGCGCATCCTGGCCTACGGTCACGACCGGCACGCCGAGCGTCTCCAGCACTTCGAGCGTCTTCGGGATGTCGAGCAGCGCCTTGGCGCCGGCGCAGACGACCGTCACCGGGGTCTGCGGGAACTCGTAGAGATCCGCGGAGACGTCATAGCTGGTCTCGGCGCCGCGATGCACGCCGCCGATGCCACCGGTTGCGAACACCTTGATGCCGGCGAGATACGCCGTGATCATCGTCGCGGCGACGGTGGTTGCGCCGGGGCGGCCGGTCGCGAGCGCGAAGGCGAGATCGGCGCGCGACACCTTCAGCACGTCCTTGAGCCCGGCCAGGCGCTCCAACTCGTCCGCCGTCAGGCCGACGCGGATCTTGCCGTCCATAATGGCGATGGTCGCGGGCACGGCGCCATTGGCCCGGACGATGTCCTCGACGGCGCGGGCGGTCGCGATGTTGTCGGGATAGGGCATGCCATGGGTGACGATGGTCGTTTCGAGCGCCACCAGCGGCTTGCCGTCGGCCTTGGCGGCGGCGACTTCCTCGGAGAGAACAATAAGGTCGTGATTGGACATCTGATGTCACCGTTCCAGGAGGGGCGGGCAGGCGCCGGGCGGCGCGCGGCAGCCGCGAAAAGGCGGACCATGCCGATCCGCCGCGCCGCAGGCAAGCCCTCGCGGACGGCTCCGCGCAGACATCTCGTCGCGACCGGCCCCGAGACATGCCCCGGTGGCGACCGCTCGCTGCCCGCAGCATGGCGTTCGCCAGCGGGCGCGTTTTTCGGCATCTCCTTGCCTTTTCTTTCTCGCACGGAGCGGTTCATATCGACGCCCTGTCGAAAACCGCCGCGCGCCGACGTCGCGCCGCGCCAGCAAGAGGTTCGAAGCATGACCAAGACCGCCATCATCACGGCCGCCAGCAAGGGCATTGGCGCGGCGATCGCGCGGCGGCTCGCGGCCGACGGCTACCGCGTCGGCCTGCTCGGGCGTTCCGAGGCCGTCGAGGCGCTGGCGGCCGAACTCGGCGGCTTCGCGGTGCGCGGCGACGTCACCAATCCGGATGATCTCGTCGCTCTGGTCGAGCGCGCCCGCGCCGAGACCGACCGCATCGACGTGATCGTTGCCAGCACCGGACACGCGGCCAAGAAGAAGCTGTTCGAGCTCGACGATGCCGACTGGCACGCAGCCCTCGACATCTTCGTCATGCCGACGGTTCGGCTGCTGCGCGCGGCGCGCGCCGACCTCGAACGCTCCAGGGGCGCGGTGATCGCCATTTCGAGCTTCGCCGCCAAGCGGACCGATCCGGATTTCGCCTCGTCCTCGGTGCTGCGCGCCGGGCTCTCGGCCTATGTCGGCGTCGCGGCCCGCCTGCTGGCCAAGGACGGCATCAGCATCAATGCGATCGCGCCGGGCTTCGTCGATTCGCTGCCGAGCACGCCGGAGCGGATCGCCCGCATTCCGGCCGGGCGCTATGGCGAGGTGGCGGAAGTCGCCGCCACGGTCGCCTATCTGGCATCGCCGGAGGCGCGCTACGTCACCGGACAGACCATCGCCGTCGACGGCGGCCTGACGGCCTGAGCGTCACTTTGCCATCAGATAGTCCGCCACCGCCTGATAGGCGGGCAGGCTGGTCGGATCATTGGCGGCGTTGCTGGCCTGCGGGTTCGAGGCGAAGCGGGCGATCACCATGCGCGCGGCCGGGTCGACATAGATCGCCTGGCCGTGCACGCCGCGCGCCATGAACGCGCCGTTCGGATTGTGCGAGATCCACCACATGCCGGTATAGCTCCAGCCCTTCAGGAGCGGATAGCCGCCCTTGGCGAACGCCGCCTTGTCGCCGCCGGCGCGGATATGGGCGATCGCCGCTTCCGGGATGATCTGTTCGCCGTCCTGCGTGCCGCCGTTCAGCATCAGCTGGCCGATCCGCGCCATGTCGCGCAGGCCGGCATTGAGGCCACCGCCGGCAAACGGCGTGCCGATCGAATCGACGGTGTAATAGGCGTCCTGTTCGGCGCCCATCCGGCTCCAGATCCGCTCGGACAGAAGCGTCGCGACGGACTGGCCGGTGACGCGGGCGATGATCCAGCCGAGCGCGTCGGAATTGATCGTCCTGTAGCCGAAGGCGGCGCCGTGCTCGCCTTCCTTCCGGACTGTCTTCAGATAGTCGAAATAGCTGCGCGGGCCGGTGTAGCCGGCCGGCTTCGGCAATGGGTTGCCGGCGGCCGAATAGGTCCAGACATCGGCTTTCGGATCGGAATAATCCTCGCTGTAGCGAAGGCCCGTCGTCATATCGAGCACCTGGCGCACGGTCGCGTCGCCGAAGGCGCTTTGCGCCAGCTCCGGCACCAGCGTGGCGACCTTGGCTCCGTCGTCGATCCTGCCTTCCGCCACCAGCATCTCGCCCAGCAGCCCGGTCAGCGATTTCGTCACCGACATCGCCGCATGTTTGCCGGTGTCGTCGAGGCAGCCCGAATAACGCTCATAGACGAGCTTGCCGTCGTGCAGGATGGCGATGCCGTCGGTGTAGTTGGCGGCCAGCGAATCGGCGAAGCGCATGGTCTTGTCGCTGCCGAGCGGCGTGAAGGTCAGCGCGTCGATGCCGTCGTCGATGCGGCGTTCGAAGAAGCGGAGCGGGCCCAGCCCGCGGCCGACGCCGATGGTCGGCATCAGCTGGCGGAAATGGCAGACCGTCCAGCGCAGCTTGGGAAAGCTGAAATAGTCGGGATCGGTGAAGCGGATGATCCTGTCGGCGGGCGGCGGCGCGCCGACCATCCAGCCGAGCGCGACGGGATCCGACCCGGCCGCCGTCATCGGCTTGGCCTCCTGCGCCGTCGCGGGGCGGGAGGAGGCGATCGTCGCGGCGGCGCCGACCGCGGCGATCGCCAAGGCGAGGCCGCGGGCGCAAGCTGGCGGGATCCACGTTCGGATGGGCGCCATTGACGAGCCTCCGGTGCGAATGCGCGAACGGTCGAGCTTGACCTCCATCCTAGCGCGAACCTCGGCGTCGGGCCACCGGCGATCCCGTTCATGGGCGCAGGCAGCCGTCAGCCCGGGCGCAGGGAACAGTCCGCTTGCGCATGAGAACAAAACGTGTACATTATCCCTGTTTGCTCGCGTCCGAGCGGTGTGGAATAAGGAGCGCCGGAATGTCTCAATCTTCTCTCCGTCTCGTCGAAGGGGCCACAATGGACAAGTCGAAAGCGCTGGATGCGGCGCTCTCCCAGATCGAACGATCCTTTGGCAAGGGTTCGATCATGCGCCTCGGCCAGAACAAGGCCGTCGAGATCGGCACGGTTTCCACGGGGTCGATCGGCCTCGACATCGCGCTCGGCATCGGCGGTCTGCCGCGCGGTCGAATCATCGAGGTCTACGGCCCGGAATCCTCGGGCAAGACGACGCTCGCGCTGCATACGATCGCTGAAGCCCAGAAGAATGGCGGCATCTGCGCCTTCGTCGATGCCGAGCACGCGCTCGATCCCATCTATGCCCGCAAGCTCGGCGTCAATCTCGACGATCTGCTGATCTCGCAGCCCGACACCGGCGAGCAGGCGCTGGAGATCACCGACACGCTGGTCCGTTCCGGCGCCGTCGACGTGCTGGTGGTCGATTCGGTCGCGGCGCTGACGCCGCGCGCCGAGATCGAGGGCGAGATGGGCGACAGCCTGCCGGGCCTGCAGGCCCGTCTGATGAGCCAGGCGCTGCGCAAGCTCACCGCGTCGATCTCGAAATCGAACACGATGGTGATCTTCATCAACCAGATCCGCATGAAGATCGGCGTCATGTTCGGCAATCCCGAGACGACGACGGGCGGCAATGCGCTGAAGTTCTACGCCTCGGTCCGTCTCGACATCCGCCGCATCGGCGCGATCAAGGAGCGCGACGAGGTGGTCGGCAACCAGACCCGCGTCAAGGTGGTCAAGAACAAGCTGGCGCCGCCGTTCAAGCAGGTCGAGTTCGACATCATGTATGGCGAGGGCGTCTCGAAGATGGGCGAGCTCATCGATCTCGGCGTCAAGGCCGGCATCGTCGAGAAATCGGGCGCCTGGTTCTCCTATGACAGCCAGCGCCTCGGCCAGGGCCGCGAGAACGCCAAGACGTTCCTGCGCGAGAATCCCCAGGCCGCCGCCGCGATCGAGCTGGCGATCCGGCAGAATGCCGGCCTGATCGCCGACCAGCTGATCAAGGGCGGCCCCGAGGACGACAGCGGCGGCGACGACGCGCTGGAGGCGTAATTCGCGCGCGGACGGGGTGTCAGCGGCGCCCCGTTCGTGCTTTCCTGACAGGGTCCGCGCCGGACGGCCGGCGCGGAGGGGCGGTGGAGAAGGACGTCATGGCTGGGCAGGAAGTCCGCGGCGGCTGCCATTGCGGCAAGGTCCGCTTCTCGGCGCGGGGCGATTTCAGCGCCGCGATGAGCTGCAACTGCTCGATCTGTCAGAAGCGCGGCCATTGGCTCGCCTTCGTCCCGGCGGGCGATTTCGTCCTCGAGACCGATCCGGCCGCGATGGCCGACTACCAGTTCAATCACCGCCGGATCCACCATCTCTTCTGCACGAATTGCGGCGTCGGCTCGTTCGGGCGCGGCACCGCGCCGGACGGTTCGGCCATGGTCGCGGTCAATGTCCGCTGTATCGATGACATCGATCTTTCGACGGTGACCGTGACGCCCTATGATGGCCGCAACGCGTGAGGCGGCGCCGCGCCGATCCGCGCTAACCCTACCGCACGCGGTTTCTGGACAGTCCGCTTAGCGCTCGCTACAAACGCCGCACAATTCCTTCGGCGGGTGCGCCCTGGCGCGCCCTGCCCACTGCAGCAGGCGGGTCAGTTCATGAGCAGCGTCAACGACATCCGGTCGGCGTATCTCGGCTTCTATCAGAAGAACGGTCACGAGATCGTCGCGTCGAGCCCGCTGGTGCCGCGCAACGATCCGACGCTGATGTTCACCAATGCCGGCATGGTCCAGTTCAAGGACTATTTCACCGGCCGCTCCGCCGCACCCTATCCGCGCGCCACGACGTCGCAGAAATGCGTCCGCGCCGGCGGCAAGCACAATGATCTCGACAATGTCGGCTACACGGCCCGGCACCACACCTTCTTCGAGATGCTCGGCAATTTCTCGTTCGGCGACTATTTCAAGGACCGGGCGATCGAACTCGCCTGGAACCTCGTCACCAAGGAATACGGCCTGCCGAAGGAGAAGCTCTGCGTCACCGTCTATCACGATGACGAGGAAGCCTTCGGCCTCTGGAAGAAGATCGCCGGACTCTCCGACGACAAGATCATCCGCATCGCCACCTCGGACAATTTCTGGCAGATGGGCGACACCGGCCCCTGCGGCCCGTGCTCGGAGATCTTCTTCGACCATGGCGACCATATCCCCGGTGGCCCGCCGGGCAGCCCGGACGAGGATGGCGACCGCTTCATCGAGATCTGGAATCTCGTCTTCATGCAGTTCGAGCAGATCTCGCCGGGCAATCGCGTGCCGCTGCCGCGCCCCTCGATCGACACCGGCATGGGCCTCGAGCGGATCGCGGCCGTCCTGCAGGGCGTGCATGACAATTACGACATCGACCTGTTCAAGGCGCTGATCCGCGCCTCGGTCGAGGCGACCGGCGTGCCGGCCGAGGGCGCCAACCGCGCCAGCCATCGCATCATCGCCGACCACCTGCGCGCGACCAGCTTCCTGATCGCCGACGGCGTGCTGCCCTCGAACGAGGGCCGCGGCTACGTGCTGCGCCGGATCATGCGCCGCGCCATGCGGCACGCGCATCTCCTCGGCGCGGCCGAGCCGCTGATCTGGCGCCTGGTGCCGGCGCTGGTGCGCGAGATGGGCCAGGCCTATCCCGAGCTGATCCGCGCCGAGGCGCTGATCACCGAGACGCTCAGGCTCGAGGAAATCCGCTTCCGCCGCACGCTGGCGCGCGGCCTGACGCTGCTCGACGACGCGACTGGCTCGCTGACCAGCGGCGCGACGCTCGACGGTGAGACGGCGTTCAAGCTCTACGACACCTATGGCTTCCCGCTCGACCTGACGCAGGACGCGCTGCGCGCCCGCGGCATCGCGGTCGATACCGACGCCTTCCAGAGCGCGATGGAGCGGCAGAAGGCCGAGGCGCGCGCCAACTGGGCGGGCTCGGGCGACACGGCGACGGAGACGGTCTGGTTCCAGCTGCGCGACAAGCTCGGCGCGACCGAGTTCCTCGGCTATTCGTCCGAGGCGGCCGAGGGCAAGGTGCTGGCGCTGGTGCGCGACGGCGCCGAGATCACCGAGGCCAAGGCCGGCGAGCCGGTGTCGATCGTCGTCAACCAGACGCCGTTCTACGCCGAATCGGGCGGCCAGGTCGGCGATGCCGGCCGCATAGAGACCGAGGACGGCGCCGTCGTGCTCGTCTCCGACACGCAGAAGCGCGCCGATGGCCTGTTCGTGCATGTCAGCACGGTCGAGAGCGGGGTGATCCAGGTCGACGACGCCGTGCGCATGGTCGTCGATCATGCGCGCCGCTCGACCATCCGCTCCAACCATTCGGCGACCCATCTGCTGCATGCCGCTCTCCGCCGCGTGCTCGGCGATCATGTGGCGCAGAAGGGCTCCCTGGTGGCGCCGGAGCGGCTTCGCTTCGACTTTAGCCATCCCAAGCCGATCGACGAGGCCGAGCTCGGCGCGATCGAGGACATCGCCAACGCGGTCGTGCTGCAGGACGCGCCGGTGGTCACCCGCCTGATGGATCGCGACGAGGCGATGCATTCCGGCGCGATGGCGCTGTTCGGCGAGAAATATGGCGACGAGGTGCGCGTCGTCTCGATGGGCGAGGATGGCAACAAGGCCTATTCGGTCGAGCTCTGCGGCGGCACGCATGTCGGCCGCACCGGCGAGATCGGCCTGGTGACGCTCGTCGGCGAGAGCGCGGTCGCGGCCGGCGTGCGCCGGGTCGAGGCGCTGACCGGCAAGGCGGCGCGCGATCATCTGGAGCTGCAGGACAAGCGCCTGAAGGCGGTCGCGGCGGCGCTGAAGGTGCGCCCGGACGAGGCGGCGGATCGCGTCGCCTCGCTGGTCGAGGACAAGCGCCGGCTCGAGCGCGAACTGGCCGAGGCCAAGAAGAAGCTGGCGCTCGGCGGCGGCGGCGGTCAGGCTGCCGGCGACACGGTGCGCGAGATCGGTTCGGTGCGCTATCTCGGCCGCGTCGTCTCGGGCATCGCGCCGAAGGACCTGAAGGGCCTCGTCGACGACGCCAAGAAGCAGGTCGGCTCCGGCATCGTCGCCATCGTCGGCGTCTCGGATGACGGCAAGGCCGGCCTGGTGGTCGGCGTCAGCGAGGATCTGGTCGGCAGCTACAGCGCGATCGACCTCGTCCGCGCCGGTTCCGACGCGCTCGGCGGCAAGGGCGGCGGCGGCCGCCCGGACATGGCGCAGGCCGGTGGCCCGGACGGCGCCAAGGCGGGCGACGCGCTCGCCGCGATCGAGGCCGTGCTGGCCGGCTGACCCACAGGGCGGTGACCCCGGGAAGGGAATTGCGCGATGGAACACGCCGCGGCGGGCAGGGAACTTCTGGTCTTCCTGGTCGCCGCGGGCATCATCGTGCCGGTGTTCCAGTATCTGAAGCTCGGCGTCGTGCTCGGCTTCCTGATCGCCGGCATCGCGGTCGGGCCCGGGGGCCTCGGCCACCTGGCCGAGCACTGGCCGCTGTTCGGCTATGCCGCCATCAGCGACGTGTCGCGGCTGCAGGCGCTCGGCGAGCTCGGCGTCCTCTTCCTGCTCTTCACGATCGGGCTCGAGCTGTCCTTCGCGCGGCTGAAGGCGATCGGCCGGCTGATGGTCAGTGTCGGCGGCCTGCAGGTCGCCCTTGCCACGGCGGCGATCTACGGGGGCGCGGCGCTGGCGGGCTACCAGTTCGATGATGCGCTCGTGCTCGGCATGGCATTGTCGCTCTCGTCCACCGCCATCGTCACCCAGTCTCTGATCGAACAGCGGCGGCTGAGCACCCCGGCGGGCCGCACCACGCTGGGCGTGCTGATCCTGCAGGATCTGACCGTGGTGCCGATCGTCATCATCGTCGGCATTCTCGCCACGGCCGGGGCGACGGGCGGCGCCGGTGTCGCCTTCGCGCTGGTCCAGGGCATGGGCATCGCCATCGCCGTCGTCGTCGCGGTGCTGGCGCTCGGCCGCTATCTGGTCCGGCCGTTGATGCGGCTTGCCGGTTCGACCGGCAACCGGACGCTCCTGATCGCCATCACGCTGCTGATCATCGTCGGCGCCGGCGCTCTGACATCGGCGGCGGGGCTGTCCTCGGCGCTCGGCGCCTTTCTCGCCGGGCTGCTCCTGAGCGAGAGCGAGTATCGCCACCAACTCGACGTCGACGTCGAGCCGTTCAAGGACCTGCTGCTCGGCCTGTTCTTCATGACGGTCGGCATGACCATCGACCTGTCGATCGTGGTCGAGAAATGGATGCTCGTGGTCGCGGCGCTCGCCGCGCTGCTCGTGGCCAAGATGGCGACGGCCTATGTCGCGGCGTGGGTCAACCGCCTCAAGTCGTCGGAAGCGATCGAGATGGCCTTCCTGCTCGCCGGCGCTGGCGAGTTCGCCTTCGTGATGTTCGCGATCGCCTATAGCGGCAAGGTCATCGATGGCGATGTGGCGCATTTCGCGACGACGGTGGCCGCGCTCTCGATGATGTTCACGCCGCTGCTCGGCGTCATCGGCAGCCGCATCGGCCGCCGGCTCGAGGCGCGTGCCCAGACCGAGGCCCATGGCCTTCACGGCGACGCCGATTTTTCCGACCACGTCATCATCGGCGGCTATGGCCGCTTCGGCAGCATGGTCGCGCACATGTTGCGGTCGGAGGGCATTCCCTTCGTCGCGCTCGATCTCGACGCGTCGCATGTCGAACGGGCCCGCCGCGACGGGCATCCGGTGTTCTATGGCGACGCGACGCGGGCCGAAATCCTGGCCAGGCTTGGTGGCGATCGCGCCGCCGCCTTTGTCGTCACGCCGGACAGCGGCAACATGGCGGAAAAAATGATCACCGCGGTGCGCCGGCGGTGGCCGACGGCGGCGGTGCATGCGCGGGCGCGCAGCGTGCCGCATGCCCGTGTGCTGCTCAGGCTCGGGGCGTCGCATGTCGTGCCGGAGGCGCTGGAGGCGAGCCTCCAGCTCTCCGGCGAACTGCTGATGACGATGGGCCTGCCGGACAGCGACGTCGACCAGCGGCTGGCGCGGGCCCGCGCGGTCGTCCGCGAGCGGCTGCGGAGCGGGGCCGATCTCGACCTGATCGGCCCGAAGCAGCCGGACGACGACATCAGTGCCGATACGGACGAGCCACCCGAGCGCGCCTGAAGCCTTTTCGAGCGAAGCGGATACCGGTTCGCGTGAGGAAAACGCGACCAAGCATGGCTTTAGTTGACCATGAAGCCGCCATCGACCGGCAACGTCACGCCGTTCACCATCGAGGCGCGGTCGGAGAGCAGGTAGGCGATCGCCTCCGCCACCTCGCGCGGCTCGATGAAGCGGCCGAGCGGGATGCGCTGGAGCATCGGATCGGCCTTGGCCGGATCGCTCCAGGCCTTCACAGCCATCGGCGTCAGCGTTACGCAGGGATTGACGGCGTTGACACGGATGCCCTTGCGGCCGAGTTCGTTCGCCATCACCGTCGTGAGACCGTCGAGGCCGCCCTTCGAGGCGCAATAAGCCGCGTGGTCGGCGAAGCCGATCCAGGAGGAGAGCGACGAGACGTTGACGATCGCGCCCTTGATGCCGCGCTCGATCATGCTGCGGGCCGTCTCCTGCGCGATCACCGCCGCGGAAACGACATTGACCGTGTAGAGGTGGTTGAAGCTCTCGACGCTGGTCTCCAGGAACGGCTCCAGGATGGTCGTGCCGGCGCAGTTGACGAGCAGGTCGATCGGCTGGGCGGAACGGGCGGCGATCCGCGTCGCGACCGGGTCGGCGAGGTCGACGGCGATGGTCTCGCAGCCGATCGCGGCCGAGAGGCTGGCGAGGTCGTTGGGGTCGCGCGTGAGCGCGACGACCTGGGCGCCATATTCGGCCATCAGCTCGGCCGTGGCGCGGCCGATGCCCTTGCCGGCGCCCGTGACGAGGACGCGCTTACCCGTGAATTCCGACATGATCTTCCTCCCGATGCGGTGCCCCAAGCCTAGCGCGAACGCGGGTTGGAATGCCACGCCCCAGAGCGTTTCGCGCCGTGCGGATACCATTCGCGTGGGGAAAATCACGACGGGCGGGGCGGGAGATCGTATCGTCGCGGCGGTGACCTGACGAGACGGCCCTGGCGGGTCAACAGCCCCAGATCGTCAGCGGTCCCACGGCCCGGAAGCCGAGCGAGACCGACTGTTCAAGCGCTTCGCCGCTTTCGTAGCCGACCAGCGGCAGCGGGCCGGCGATCCGCACCGCGCAGGTGAGGGCGGAGGCACGGTGTCCGACCTGTGCGCCGCCTCCGGGGCCGAAGACATTCGACCAGCCGACGGCGGCTTCGGAACGGTTGAGCGCGGCTCCGGCGATGACGGTATCGCCGCGCCATCCGCCGATCAGAGTGACGCGGGGATCGCGCATCAGGGACGGGGCGAAGATCCTCTCGGCTTCCTCGCCCCAGCCATCGCGCCATCGTGCAAATTCGGTTGCCGTCGCGACGATTCTCCAGTCGAGCGCCGGGTCAGGCCGTTCCGCGACCGGCTCGGGCGGCCGATGGATCCATGTCGCCTCGAAGAGCGGCGCGAAGCCCAGCGGGACAAGGTCAAGCGCGGCGAAGCTGTCCTTGACCGCGAAGCCTTTGGGAAGGGCGGACCGGAGCGCGCCGATCGCCTCGATCTGGGCCGCGGCGGCGCCCGGCTCCAGCGTCACGACGTTGGGATAAAAGGGCGGGGCGGGGCGGCCGCTGATCCAGAGCGCCGGGCTGAATCGGCCGGCCGCGCCATGGGCGTGGCAGACGGCGTCGCACCAGTCGGCATTGTTGCGGGCGGCGAGGCGGGCAGCGTCGGTCATCCCGCCTGCATCCCGCGCCGGGCGGGCCCCCTCGCGCGTGCCTTCGCGCGAGGGGGCGTCGTGGGGCGGCGGCTCTTTCAGTCGGCCTTGCGGCCGACGCCCTGGCGCTCGATCATCCAGCCCGGATATTCGGCCGGCAGCGCGCTGGCGGCGTCGAGGCGCTCCAGTTCCTCGGGCGAGAGGCGCAGTTCGGTGGCGGCGAGGTTGTCGTCGAGCTGCTCGACCGTCTTGGCGCCGATGATCACCGAAGTGACGGCCGGCTGGTGCAGCAGCCAGGCGAGCGCGATCCGCGCCACCGAGACGCCGTGCGCGTCGCCGATCTCCCGCATCACGTCGACGACGTCGAAGGCGCGGTCGCGATTGACAGGGGGGAAGTCGAAATTGACCCGGCGCGAGCCGTCCGGCGCCTTGCCGTCGCGGTCGTACTTGCCCGAGAGCAGGCCGCCGGCGAGCGGGCTCCAGACCATCAGGCCGACCTTCTGGTCCCTCAGCAGCGGCACGATCTCGCGCTCCAGGTCGCGGCCGGCGATGGTGTAGTAGGCCTGCAGCGAGGCGAAGCGCGACCAGCCGTTGCGGTCGGCGATGCCGAGCGCCTTCATGATCTGCCACGCCGCCCAGTTGGAGACGCCGACATAGCGGACATGGCCCTGGCGGACGAGGTCGTCGAGCGCGCGCACCGTTTCCTCGATCGGCGTCAGCGGGTCGAAGCCGTGGATCTGGTAGAGGTCGATATAGTCGGTGCCGAGGCGCTTCAGGCTGGCCTTGACGCCGTTCAGGATGTGGCCGCGCGAGGCGCCGCGGTCGTTCGGGCCGGGGCCCGTCTGGCCGAACACCTTGGTGGCGAGCACGATGTCGGTGCGCGGTCGGCCGGAATTGGCGATGGCGCGGCCGGTCACCTCCTCGGAGAGGCCTTCCGAATAGACGTCGGCGGTGTCGATGAAGTTGACGCCGGCGTCGAGGGCGCGGGCGACGATGCCATCGGCGACCGGCTGGTCGAGCTCGCCGATGGCGGTCCAGATGCCGCGTCCGCCGAAGGTCATGGTGCCGAGGCAGATTTCGGAAACGAGGAGGCCGGTGCCGCCGAGATTTCTGGTGCGCATGGAATGGATCCTTGTGGGGGGATGCCCGCCGTGGGCGGCGGGGCGCGATGTTGCCAACCCAAGATGGGGCGGGGGGTAACGAAACGTTAGCAGGATGCTACCGGCTTCTTGCACGATCCTCTCAGAGTGCCGATCTTGGCAGTCTCCGACATTGCGTCCATCCGGACGCCCGTCCTATCGGAAACGCCATGGACCAGATGACCGAACTGCGCACCCTGATCGAGCGGCATTGCGCCGGGCCGCGCTTCGAGCCGCCGATCCCGCGGGTGACGCTGCTGCGCTCGCTGGCGCAGACCGGGCCGGCGCGCGTGCTCTACGAGCCGCTGTTCTGCGTGGTGGCGCAGGGGCGCAAGCAGATCATGATCGGCGATCGCGTGCTGATCTATGACGCGGCCAAGTATCTCGTCGTCTCCGTCGACCTGCCGGCCAGCGGCTCGATCATCGATGCCAGCGCCGAGGAGCCCTATCTCGCCTTCAGCCTGCGCCTCGACCGCGCCGCGCTGGCCGAGATGCTGCTCGAGATGGCCGATGCCGAGGATCCGGGTGCCCCGGCGGCCGGCATGGCGGTCTGCCCGGTCGACGCGGAATTGCTCGATCCGGTCATCCGCCTGCTGCGCCTCCTGGACAGTCCCCGCGACCTGGCGATTCTGGCTCCTCTTGCCGAGCGGGAGATCCTCTATCGGCTTCTCAACGGGGCGCAGGGCGGAATGTTGCGCCAGATCGCTCTGGCCGACAGTCGCCTCTCCTGCGTCAGCCGGGTCATCGACTGGATCCGGCGCAACTACAGCGATCCGATCCGGATCGAGGCGCTGGCCGAGATCGCCGGCATGAGCGTGTCGTCGTTCCACCGCCATTTCAAGGCGGTCACCTCGATGAGCCCGCTGCAGTTCCAGAAGCAGATCCGCCTGCAGGAGGCGCGGCGGCTGCTGCTGGCCCAGCGCACCGATGTCGGCAGCATCGGCTTCGCCGTCGGGTATGAGAGCCAGTCGCAGTTCAGCCGCGAATACAGCCGCCTGTTCGGCGCGCCGCCGGCCCGCGACGCCGCCCGACTGCGCGAGATCGCCGTGCTCGATCCCGGCCGCCTGGCGCAGCCGATCTAGACGTCCGATCAAAAAGATACGGCGCGGGATTTCCCGCGCCGTCTCGAATCTCGGCCCGGCGGATCGCCGGCTATTCCTTGACCGCGCCCGTCATCGACGAGACGTAGGAGTCGACGAAGAACGAGTACAGGATCACGACGGGGAGGGAGCCGAAGAGGGCGCCCGCCATCAGCGAGCCCCATTCGAACACGTCGCCGCGCACCAGTTCCGTCAACACGCCGACCGGGATCGTCTTGTTCTCGGACGACTGGATGAAGGTCAGCGCATAGATGAATTCGTTCCACGACAGGGTGAAGGCGAAGATGCCGGCCGAGATCAGCCCCGGCACGGCCAGCGGCAGGATGACCTTGATCAGGATCTGCCAGCGCGACGCGCCGTCGACCAGGGCGCTTTCCTCAAGCTCGAAGGGAATCGAGCGGAAATAGCCCATCAGCAGCCAGGTGCAGAACGGGATGAGGAAAGTTGGGTAGGTGAAGATCAACGCCAGCTTAGTGTCATAGATTCCGAACTGGAAGACGATGACGGCGAGCGGGATGAAAAGGATCGAAGGCGGAATGAGATAGGCGAGGAAGATCATCAATCCCGCCGGCCGCGATCCCGTGAACCGGACCCGTTCGATGGCATAGGCCGCGAAGACGGACGCCGCCAAGGAGAGCACCGTCGAGCCGACGGCAACCAGCATCGTGTTCCACAGCCAGCCGGGATAGGACGTTTCGAACAGCAGGTACTTGATGTGGTCGAGCGTCGGCGCAACCACCCAGAACGGGCTGTACTCGTCATAGTTGGTCAGCTGGTGGTTGGGCTTCACCGCCGTGATCGCCATCCAGTAGAACGGGAATATCAGGACGAAGACGAAGACGGCGAGTGGAAGATAGATCGTCACGAGCCGGCGCGGCAGGCGGTTCAGATAGCTCATGCCCTCCGCGTCGTCCTTGAGCGCCGGGTCGTTCTGCGTGGTAAGTGCCATGCTTCTTCTCCTAGTCCTGACCGCCGCGCTGCCACTTCCGCCTCTGCAGGCCGAAGAAGCTGAACAGGATCGCTGCGAGCAGGAAGGGGATCATTGCGACGGCGATGGCGGCGCCCTCACCAAGCTGTCCACCGGGGATGCCGCGCTGGAACGAAAGCGTCGCCATTAGGTGGGTCGCGTTGACGGGGCCGCCCTTGGTGAGAACATAGATCAGCTGGAAATCGGTGAACGTGAACAAGACCGAGAAGGTCATCACGACGGCGATGATCGGGCTAAGCAGCGGCAAGGTTACGAGGCGGAAGCGCTGCCAGCTCGTGGCGCCATCCAGCGATGCGGCTTCCTGGAGCGACGTCGGGATGGTCTGCAACCCGGCCAGGAGCGAGATGGCGACGAAGGGGATGCCACGCCAGACATTGGCCGCGATCACCGAAATGCGGGCATTGGTCGGATCGCCGAGGAAGTTGATCGGGCCGTCGATCCACCCGATCTGCATCAGCGACCAGGAGATGATCGAAAACTGCGCGTCGAAGATCCACCAGAAGGCGAGCGCGGAGAGAACGGTCGGCACGACCCAGGGCAGAAGGACGATCGCGCGGAAGAACGATTTGAACGGCAGGTGCTCGTTCAGGATCAGCGCCAGCCAGAGGCCGAGCGCGAATTTGAGGACAGAGGCGACGCCCGTGTAGACGACCGTGTTGAAAACGGAGGTCCAGAAGACGGGATCATCCCAGAGATAGCGGTAATTCTCCAGGCCGATGAAGATGCCGTCACGGCCAATCTTCGCATCGGTGAAGCCAAGCCACACGCCCAGGCCGAGCGGGTAGGTGAGGAAGCAGATCAAAAACGCCGCCGCCGGCAGCATGAACATCAGTCCCGTGGCATTCCTGCTCTGGAACATGTCCGCCACGCGCGATCGTGGTTTTTGGGAAGGGTAGGAACTCATGGACATCTCCGCGCCCAGGCATGGATCAGGGTGTTTCCCGCCGCCTGCGCGGCGGGAAACGAAAGTTCCGACTAGACGCGGTAGTAGCGCTGGGCCCGGCGCTCGGCCTGGGCGATCGCATCCTCGGGCGACATCTGACCGGTGACAGCGGTCGCATACATGTCGACCAGGACATAGTCCGCCATGGTCGCGGCCGAGGCGGTGCCGAGCGGGCCGGCATAGCCGTTGGGACGCAGCGAACCGGACGCCCTGGCATACGCCTCATGGATCGGCTTGCTCGTCCAGACGGGATTGTCGGCGAAGGCCTTGAGCGGCTGACAGCAATAGGCGCTGGCGCCTTCGATCCAGCTGTTCATGTTATCCGCCTGGAACATGAACTGCAGATAGGCCTTGGCCGCTTCCGGGTACTTGGTGTGCTTGAAGACGGAGAGGGTAGAGGCCTGGTGCAGTTCGACGGATTCACCGACGGGGCCGATCGGCAGATTGACCGAACGCATGTCCTCGGCGATCTCCTTCATCGAAGGATCATTCACGGCGGCGTAATAGACCGAGACCCCGTTGGCGGTCAGCGATACCTGGCCGGCCAGGAAGGCGCGGTTGTTGTTGACGTCCTGCCAGCTTTCGGTGCCCGGAATGAAGGTCTTGTACAACTCCTGGGCATATTTGACGGAAGCCAGCGTCTCGGGGCTGTTGAGGACGACGTTTCCGCTCTCGTCGACCATCTTGCCGCCATGGCTCCACAGCAGCCAATGGGCGTAGTTATTGCCATCGCCGACAGCCTTGCCATGCGGGAAGCCCGCCGGAGTTCCCTTCGCCTGCATGGCCTTGCAGAGCTCAAGGAAGCCAGCCGTGTCCTTCGGGAATTCGCTGAATCCGGCCGCCTTCATGTGGCTATCGCGATAGACGATGGCGTTGCCGATCGCGCAGAGCGGCAGGGCGATGAACTTGCCGTCGCGCTTGGCATAGCCCTCGAGGCCGGGGTACCAGCCGCCATGGGTGGCGCCCAGATATTCGCCGAGTTCGGTCAGATCGACCAGCTTGTCGGGATATTGCTGCGGATCGTCGAACCAGCTCATCACCATGTCCGGGCCGGAGCCGATATTGGCCGCGACCGCCGCCTTCGGGCGGACATCCTCCCAGCTTTCCTTGTCGATGCGAACCGCCACGCCGGTGGCGTCGGTGAACTTCTGGGTATTGGCGAGCCAGGCGGCTTCCTCTCCGGGGACAAACGGGACCCAGCGCAGCAGTCGCAGGGAAGCGCCTTCTTCCGGCTTGAAGGTGGGTGCCGCAGCCTGGGCGAATGCGGGGCTGATTCCGAGCCCGCCAAGGCCGGTCGCAGCCACAAGCCCCGCGGACGTGGTCAGAAAATGGCGTCTGTTCAAAGTCATGGGTTCCTCCTCCTCCTGCTTTTTGCGGGATTTGCCTGCGGTGCAGGCGCCGTCCCGAAGCGGCGCGCCTTTAGGGATCGATCCCTAAAGGCGAAGTCCGGTCTCGGCGTCGAAGATGTGGGTCGCCGCCGCGTCGATGCCGATGTTCAACGTCTCGCCCGGCTTTGCCGCAACGCGTTCGCGGAACACGCAGGTGACATCGGTGCCCGCGAGGGTGGCGATGATCTGCGTCTCCGAGCCGGTGGGCTCGATCACCAGCACCTTTGCGGGAACGCCGGCGGGATCCAGGCGCATGGCCTCCGGCCGCAGGCCATAGATCAGATCCCGCCCCTTGGCGGTCTCGATCTCCCGTGCGACCGGGAGCACGGTCCCGTCCGTCGCCAGGAAGCGGCTGGCGTCGTTCGGGTCGAGGCGTCCCTTGATCATGTTCATCGAGGGCGAGCCGATAAATCCGGCAACGAAGAGATTGACCGGCTGGTCATAGAGTTCCAGCGGCGCCCCGATCTGCTCGACGCGGCCGTCATGCATGACGACGATCTTGTCGGCCATGGTCATGGCCTCGATCTGGTCATGTGTCACGTAGACCGTCGTTGTCTTCAGGCGCTGGTGCAACTCCTTGATCTCGGCCCGCATGGCGACACGCAGCTTGGCATCGAGATTGGAAAGCGGTTCGTCGAAAAGGAAGACCTGCGGATCGCGGACGATGGCCCGGCCCATGGCGACGCGCTGGCGCTGGCCGCCGGACAGCTGGCGCGGGTAGCGATCGAGCAGATGGGTCAATCCGAGGATCTCGGCGGCAGGGCGGACGCGCTCGTCGATCATGGCCTTGCTCGCGCCTTTCAGCGTGAGCGAGAACGCCATGTTGTCGGCGACCGTCATATGCGGATAGAGCGCATAATTCTGGAACACCATCGCGATGTCGCGTTCCTTCGGCGGTACGCGATTGACGACCTTGTCGCCAATGCGGATCTCGCCGGCGGTGATGTTTTCCAATCCGGCCAGCATCCGCAGCAGAGTCGACTTGCCGCAGCCAGACGGGCCGACGAGGATGACGAACTCGCCATCATCGATTTGCACGTCCACGCCCCGGATGATCGGTTGAGCGCCGAATGACTTCTTTACATTTACGAATTCTACTGACGCCATACACGTCCTCCCAGAACTTAATGTAGGTGCCGCCTTCGGATGGATCCTGGCGGTGATTGTCCGGCACTGCGGTTGTTCCTGGGCGTCTTGCATGTATCCCAGGCGTTGGCATGCATCGAATACGCGCCACGCGGTGTGAGCGGCCTATTCGGGCTGCTGCCAGTCGTTCCCGCTTCAGGTTTGCAAGGCACCGGCGGAGCGCAATTCACGCCCTGCGCCCTCACGCGCGGGTCGGTGGCGCCGTGTCACGGTTGCGCAAGGTAAGCCCAACCGGCTCGCGCTGGTTCGTTGTGCCGCCCGACTTCCAGACGGGCTCAGGGATAACGCGCAACCAATCTGCCTCTGTGGCAATCGCCGCTCCAGAGATGGCCTCCGTCACTGCTCAGGAACGACCCGATCCCGGGTCAACCAAATCAAACAGTCTCTCTCCCTGTCTGCCTCTGCACGATGCCGTACATTAATTGATCATATGAAAAGTTCATCATCCGGGTCAATACAGCGGCCAATCATCTCTTTCAGATGACCTGGTTCCTGTGTATTTGTTGCGGCGCAGCAAGAAAATGCTGCGATCGTTCAGAATTCGAAATAATGAAAATTATCGATAATTGCCGCTATAGTAAGGCCGCCTATTTTGTTCCTTCCTCGCAGGGGATTCTGATGTTCCCGTGAAGCGGGAGGACTTAGGCGGGATAGGGGCGCCTCGGTGACACGGGTGCCGGACGGTGCGCGCAAAAAAAAACGGCGCGGGGATATCCCCGCGCCGTTCTGTGTTCCGATCAAAGTCGGTAGGCGTTATGCCATCGCCTTGGTCAGGTTGTCGCTGACCTTGTCGAGGAAGCCCGTGGTCGAGAGCCACTTCTGGTCCGGGCCGACGAGCAGCGCCAGATCCTTGGTCATGTCGCCGGCCTCGACCGTGTCGACGCAGACCTTCTCGAGCGTCGCCGCGAACTTGGCGAGTTCCTCGTTGTTGTCGAGCTTGGCGCGGTGGGCGAGGCCACGGCTCCAGGCGAAGATCGAGGCGATCGAGTTGGTCGACGTCTCCTTGCCCTTCTGGTGCTCGCGGTAGTGGCGCGTCACGGTGCCGTGGGCGGCTTCCGCCTCGACGGTCTTGCCATCCGGCGTCATCAGCACCGAGGTCATCAGGCCGAGTGAGCCGAAGCCCTGCGCGACGGTGTCGGACTGGACGTCGCCATCATAGTTCTTGCAGGCCCAGACATAGCCGCCCGACCACTTCAGCGCCGAGGCGACCATGTCGTCGATCAGGCGGTGCTCGTAGGTGATGCCGGCGGCCTTGAACTTGTCGGCGAACTCGTTGTCGAACACTTCCTGGAACAGGTCCTTGAAGCGGCCGTCATAGGCCTTGAGGATCGTGTTCTTGGTCGACAGATAGACCGGGTACTTGCGGTTCAGGCCGTAGTTCATCGAGGCGCGCGCGAACTCGCGGATCGACTCGTCGAGGTTGTACATCGCCATGGCGACGCCGGCGCCCGGGAACTTGAAGACTTCCTTCTCGATGACGGTGCCGTCCTCGCCCTCGAACTTGATGGTCATGCGGCCCTTGCCGGGGACCTTGAAGTCGGTCGCCTTGTACTGGTCGCCGAAGGCGTGACGGCCGACGATGATCGGCTGCGTCCAGCCCGGAACCAGGCGCGGCACGTTCTTGCAGATGATCGGCTCGCGGAAGATCACGCCGCCGAGGATGTTGCGGATCGTGCCGTTCGGCGACTTCCACATCTCCTTGAGGTTGAACTCCTTCACGCGCGCCTCGTCCGGCGTGATCGTGGCGCACTTGACGCCGACGCCGACGCGCTTGATCGCCTCGGCGGCGTCGATCGTCACCTGGTCGTTGGTGGCATCGCGGTGTTCGACGCCGAGATCGAAATACTGGAGGTCGAGGTCAAGGTAGGGGTGGATCAGCTTGTCCTTGATGTTCTGCCAGATGATCCGGGTCATCTCGTCGCCGTCGAGCTCAACGACGGGATTGGCTACCTTGATCTTCGCCATGAAGGGAGTCCTCGCTTCCGGGTTGGACGGCGCTGACTGCCGGCGGAGAGGCCGCCTGCGGCATGGGCGCCGAGGATGGTGCGGGCTCCCCTATAGCATCGCACTCAGAGCGCGCAAAGGCGGGAAGGGAGCGACATGGCATCGTGCGGGAATCTGCCTCGCGTCAGCGGCCGCGCCACTTGCGGAACCTTCGCTTGATCTGTGCCTTGAGGCGGCGAAGGCGAACGAAGCGCAACTCCCATCGGATCTCCGGCGGGACGTTTTCGCCATGATGCCGGTTGAACGCGGCGGTCAGCGTAGCCGACGGGACGCGCTTCGCCAGTTGCCGCAGCGCTCGCTTCTCGCCAAAGGTCGCATTCAGCCGCGGCAACTGCGTGGCAAGGAAGTCCGAGACATCTGTTGCACCGTTCGCCGATCCTGTGTGGCGCGAATAGTCCAGCAGCATGGCGAGGGCTTCCCAATACCGATCCGCGCCGATCCGCCAGGAGAAGTCGTCGGCATGCGCGACGAGCACGCGGATGATCTCCTTGATGCGCAGCGTGTCGGACCGCGTCGCTGGCCCGCCATCGGTGAGCATGGCGTGCAGGCTGGGTTCGGAGGCATGCGCATTGTCGCCATGAATCCGGTAGGTCGAAAGCGGCATGTCGATGAACGCTGAGCCGCCCAGCACATGGCACAGCCGGTTGTAGTGGCCGTCGGTCGACAGGCGCTTCGATGTGGCGGGATCGTCGCAGACGGGAGCGACCAGATCGAGCATGAAGCGCCGGTACATGTTGGCGGTCCCCGGCGACCAGGGCCACAGCCAGAGGGAAAGCCGGGGATCGAGGATCGTCGTCGCGTTCTGCAGGGTCTGGTAGGTGTCGTCGCGGATCGTCGCGAGGCGCGGCACGAAGCCGGCCGGGCGGAGATCCAGTCGACCGTCCGGACGGGCAATGACGGATCTCTTGCGATGGCCGTTGACGAGGACGCCAGCACCGCTGGATTCCAGTGCCGCGCTGGAGGTGAAGGCTATGTTGAGGCGACCGGCGAGATGCGCCTGGACATGGACTGAAGCGAAGTTCGTCAGCAGCGTATCGTCGGAATCGACGAAGACGATGAACTCGCCGCGCGCTTCCTGCAGCCCCTGCAGCGCGCCGCCCAGTGCGCCGAGATTGCTGTCGGCATGGATGACGGTGAAATTCGGCGCGTCGCCGACATGGCGCTGGATGACGTCGCGGCTCTCATCGGTCGAGGCATTGTCGACGACGATCGCCTCGATGCGCGGATAATCCTGCGTCTTGATCGAATCGATGGCCGATCCGACGAACCGGCCATAGTTCCAGTTCCGGACGATGAACGAGACGAGGGGGAGCTGGATTTCCCCGGCGGCTGCGAGCCTCGTCGACGGAATGCCCCCCAACGTAAAATGCGCCGGCTCGTCCCCGGCGATATGGATTGTCACTTCTGTACCCTGACGTGTGGTGTTCGTTTTTGGTGCGAGAGCGATCTGAAAGGCGGGGCGTGATTTCAGGGTCTGGTTTGGCTCGCCTTCGGAATTCTGCTCGACCTGAACCAGGCGCCCTGTGTCTGGGACGCTGCGATATGGGCGGGGCGGTGTGGATTGAAGTGCTGCAGTCGCGGCATGGAAGAACTGGCGTTGTAGCCGTGGGTCCGATAGGCGGACAGCGGTGCTTCCAGGAGCAGGCTGCCGCCTTCTTCATGGGCGAAAGGCAGCGCGACGTTGTCGAGGCAGTGGTCGCGCGGGATATCTTGGGGCAGTGCCGCCATCAGCGCGTCGACGGTGCTGCGCCGGATCATGTTGGACGTTCCCGGGTTCCAGAGCCATCCCGTGGCCTCTGCCGGGACCTGGATCGCCGCCGACTGCCCGGTCGATCCCGGCGGCAGGGAGATCCGAGGCCAGCCGTCCATTTCGATGAAGCGGTCATGCGGAATGCCGCCTGCGATGAGCGCGCCGGTCGGGCCGACCTGGACGGTCGCGCTGCTTGACAGGGCCAGCTTGCCGCCGAAGGCGGCATGCGCCCGGACGTGGTGGCTGACGAAATTCGGGAATAGGAAGTCGTCGGTGTCGAGGAAGGCGATCAGTTCGCCGCCGACCGCGTGCGTTGAGAAGAAGCGATGCGCCGCGCCCAGCTGCCCGAGATTGGTCGGCATGGGGATGAACCGCGTCGCGGGATGGCGCGCGACGAAATCCTCGATCAGCGCGACGCTGCCGTCATTCGAGTGGTTGTCGATGACGATGATCTCGACGCGCGGGTAGTCCTGCGCGCCCGTGGAAGCGAGCGCGGTGGCCAGGTAGCGTTCATAGTTCCAGTTGATCGCGATGATCGAGACCAGCGGCAGCTCCAGGCCGCCGCCGATGCCGTAGGTCGAACGCCACTCGGCCTCGTTCATGCCAGCGTGCGCTTGGCCGCCAGTGCGAGCGCGATGTAGCTCCAGCCCGTGAAGAGCAGCGAGATGCCGGCGAGCGTGCCCGGAACCCAGAGGCCCGAGGTCGGGTACTGCATCAGGATGAAGAAGCCGGCCAGGAAGGCGATGATGCCTGCCGCCAGGATCCAGCCCCAGCCGTCGAGCGGCTTGATGCGGAAGGACAGCGCGATCTGGAAGATACCCTTGGCCAGGAAAACCGAGGCGATCACCAGCGTCAGCGCGAAGCTGCCGAAGACGGGCGACATGTAGATGGCGATGCCACCGATCAGCACGACGATGCCAACGACCAGTTGCCAGAGGAAGCCGCCCCAGCCCTTGACGCTGAAGGCCTGGAAGACCTGGAACACGCCGGCGATGACGAGCACGACGGCCAGGAAGATGGTGACCGCGACGCTCGAGATCAGCGGCATGCCGATCGCGCAGACGCCACCGATCAGGAAGACGATGCCGAGAAACAGGAACCAGCCCCATTTTTCGCGGACCGCCGCAGAAAAGCTCTTGTTGGCTGCTGTGTCTGTCGGCATGGCGTCTACCCCCGTGGACCGTGAATACCGTGGCGATCGCGACTCATCCGTGGGTCGTCTTCGCATTGCGCGAATATAGCGCGACCACGCGCAATCAGCTAGGACATCACTTCCTCCCACCGCCTCATGAACGATATGTCTTCCACTGAACTTCTCGTCGACGGCCCCGCCATCATTCTCGTCGAACCCCAATTGGGCGAGAACATCGGCACGGCAGCCCGCGCCATGGCCAATTTCGGTCTCCGCGACCTTCGAATCGTCAATCCGCGTGACGGCTGGCCGAATGAGAGCGCGCGCCGCGCCGCGAGCCGCGCCGATCACGTCTTCGACCGGATCCGGCTGTTCGACACGGTCGAGGAAGCGGTCGCCGACCTCGGTTATCTGACTGCGACAACCGCCCGCTCCCGCGAACTGGCCAAGCCGGTTCGCGGCCCCGCATCGGCCGCCGGAATCATGCGCGGCCACATGACGGCTGGCGTGAAGACCGGTGTGTTGTTCGGACGCGAGCGGATCGGCCTCACGAATGAGGAGATCTCGCTTGCCGACGAGATCGTGACGCTGCCGATCGATCCGCAATTCGCCTCGCTCAACATCGCCCAGGCTGTGCTGATCGTCGCCTATGAGTGGCGCCGCAGCGGGCTCGAGACGGAGGAGGCGGGACTCCGCTTCACCACGCCGAACGACAGCCGCCCGGCGACCAAGCAGGAACTGCTCGGCCTGTTCGAGCATTTGGAGGGGGCGCTCGACGGCGTCACCTTCTTCCGGCCGGTCGAGAAGCGCCCCGTCGTCGTGCAGACACTGCGCGCCATGCTGCAGCGGGCGCAGTTCACCGAGGCCGACATCCGCACGCTGCGCGGCGTCATCGCCGCGCTGGAGAACCGGCCGACCCGTCCGCGGAAGCGTGCCGACGGTACCGAGACCACGAGCCGTGAGGCGGACGATTGAACGCCAGGCTGCTGGTCTTCGATTCGGGCATTGGCGGCCTCTCGGTGCTGCGCGAGATCCGGCGGCAATTGCCGTCGGCGGATATCGTCTATGTCGCCGACGACGCCGGCTTTCCCTATGGTGACTGGGAGGCCGAGCCGCTTTCCGATCACATCGTCGCCCTGATGGGCCGGCTGATCGAACGATTCCAGCCGGACGCGGTGGTGATCGCCTGCAATACGGCGTCCACTCTCGTCCTGCCGTCGCTTCGCGCCCGCCACGCCATTCCGTTCATCGGCACGGTCCCGGCGATCAAGCCGGCGGCGGAGCGCTCGGCGAGCCACGTCGTCGGCGTGCTGGCGACACCCGGCACGATGAAGCGCGATTATACGCGCGAACTGATCAAGAGCTTCGCGCAGGACTGCCACGTCCGTCTGGTCGGCTCGTCCGAACTGGCGCCGCTCGCCGAAGCCGTGATGCGCGGCGAGGCGGTCACCGACGCGGCGATCCGGGCCGAGATCGAACCGGCCTTCATCGAGGTCGACGGACGGCGGACGGACACGATCGTGCTCGCCTGCACTCATTATCCCTTCCTGATCGATCGGCTGGAGAGCGTGGCGCCGTGGCCGGTCGTCTGGATCGATCCGGCCGAGGCTATCGCGCGGCGCGTGCTATCGGTGCTGTCGCTGGAGCCGGCCCCGCCGGGGACGGTGCGGTCCCAAGGCGCGGCCTATCTCACCTCCGGCGAACCCTGGGCGGCGGCGCAGGTGGCGCTGCTTGCCCTCTTCGGTCTCGAGGCCGAAGCGGGCCCTGCGTCGGCCATGGCGAAGCCTATCCCCGGTGGACGTCCATGAGGATGTCGAACGACCGCAGGCGATCGGCCGGGTCGTAGAAGTCCGTCGTGACGATCAGCTCGTCCGCGCCGGTCCGCTCGATCAGCGCGCCGAGCTTTTCCCGCACCGTGTCCGGCCCGCCGATGATCGCGACCCCGAGATGCGAGCGGACATAGGCTTCCTCCCGTTCGTCCCACAGCCCGGCCATGCTCGCGACCGGCGGCATCAGCGTCGTCGGGCGACCGCGAACGAGATTGACCAGGCGCTGGTACTGGGTGGTCGCCTGATAGTGCGCTTCGTCGTCGGTCGGCGCGGCGATCACCGGTACCCCGACCATGGCGTAGGGCTTCTCCAGATGCTCGGACGCGCGGAAGAAATGCCGGTAGGTTTCGAGCGCCTCCAGAAGGCGCATCGGCGCGAAATGGCTGGCGAAGGCGAAGGGCAGGCCGAGCAGCCCGGCGAGTTGGGCGCTGAAGGTCGAGGAGCCGAGCAGCCAGACCGGGACGTTCGAGCCGGCCCCCGGCACCGCGCGCACCTTCTGCCCGTCCGCGGCCGGCGCGAGATACGCCTGCAATTCCTGCACGTTCTTCGGAAAGGCGTTGTCGTCGTCGACGAGGTCGCGGCGGAGCGCCCGCATCGTCATCGGATCGGTGCCCGGCGCGCGGCCGAGGCCGAGATCGATGCGGCCAGGATAAAGCGCTTCCAGCGTGCCGAACTGCTCGGCGATCACCAGCGGCGCGTGGTTCGGCAGCATGATGCCGCCGGAACCGACGCGGATGGTGGAGGTGCCGCCCGCGATATAGCCGATCAGCACCGAGGTGGCCGAACTGGCGATGCCCGGCATGTTGTGGTGCTCGGCGACCCAGAAGCGGTTGTAGCCGCGCTTCTCGACATGGCGGGCGAGGGCGAGCGAGCGGGCGAGCGCGTCGGCGACGGTCCCGTCCTGGCGAACCGGGGCGAGGTCGAGGACGGAAAGCGGAATGGGTTGGGACATGGGTGTGGGGCCATCCGGTGGGGCAGGGATCCTGGCTATGTGGGAAGCCCGCCCGGAATGAGAAGTCCGGCGATCTCATTTTTGTATGGAATGATACAGTATCGGCTTGCCCTGTTCACCGGCCTGGTGCTTCGCTAGAAGCGCGCAGGCAAGACGGGAGTGAACGATGATCGGCTGGGGCATTCTCGGGACGGGGTTCATCTCCGATACCGTCGCGGCGGCGATCCGGAAGAGTCCGGGCTCACGCATCGCCGCCATCGCCGGCCGCGATATCGCCCGCACGGAGGCATTGCGGGCTCGCTTCGAGGGCGATCGCGCTTATGCCGAGGCGGCCGAGCTGTTCGCCGATCCGGCTGTCGACGTCGTCTATGTTGGCTTGCCGAACCATCTGCACCACAGCTTCGTCCGCGAGGCGGCCTCCGCCGGCAAGGCGATCCTCAGCGAGAAGTCGCTGTCCGTCGACATGGAGAAGAGCCGCGCGCTGGTGTCGGCCGTGGCGGAAGGCGACGTCTTCTTCGTCGAAGGGCTGATGTACCTCGCCCATCCGCTGATCGCCCGCTTCGTCGAGATCCTGCGCGACGGGCGGCTCGGCCACGTGAAGTCGATCCATGCGAGCTATGCCGCCGATATCTGGCAGGTGGTCAATCGCGAGGGTCGCGGCGCGCTCTACAATCTCGGTTGCTACCCGGTGTCGCTGCTGCAACTCGCCGTGCAGACGGTGGCCGGCGAGGGCGCCTTCCCCGACCGTATCCAGACCGGAACCGGTACGATCTCGGCGCATGACGGCAATGTCGCCGAGGCGGCGCTGGCGGCGCGCTTCGGCTGCGGCATCCTCGCGACCGTCCAGACGGCAGAGACCTATGGAATGTTCCCGGATTTCACCGTTGTCGGCGAGCGGGGGACCCTTCGCTTCCTGGACAATCCCTGGTTGCCGGAAGCGGGCACGAGCCGGCTGCTGTTTGCCGGCTTCGACGGGGCGCGCGAGGAGATCGTCGTCGAAAGCGACGCGGATGCCTTCCTGCACCAGGTGCGCATGGTCGAGCGCAGCCTCGCCGAGGGGCGCCGGACGGCGGAGCGTCCCTCGCCGCGGCCGTCCGATTCGATCGAGATCATGCGGATGCTGACCGATTGGGAAGCGGAGATCCGCCGCGCCTGATTTTGCGGCGTGCCGGTCGCGATAAACTCTCCTAGTCTTCCGGGGTGTCCTTCGAGGCGCGTGATCGCGCGCCGAGGCAAGAACAGGAGTCCGAAATGGACCTCAAACTCGCGAACAAGACAGCGCTCGTCACCGGATCGACGGGTGGCATCGGGCTGGCGATCGCCCGCACGCTGGCGGAGGAGGGCGCCATCGTGACCGTGGTCGGACGCTCGGCGGACAAGGTCGAGGCGGTGGCGCGCGAGATCGGCGCGGCGCGCGGCATCGCCGCCGATCCGGCGACGGCCGAGGGCGCCGCGATCCTCATCCGCGAGCAGCCGGCCGTCGACATCCTCGTCAACAATCTCGGCATCTATGAAGTGAAGCCGTTCGCCGAGATCAGCGACGCCGACTGGCTGCACTTCTTCGACGTCAACGTTCTCAGCGGCGTCCGTCTGGCGCGGCACTACTTCCCCGGCATGATCGAGCGGAACTGGGGGCGGATCGTCTTCATCTCCAGCGAATCCTCGCTGCAGGTGCCGCCGGACATGATCCATTACGGCATGACCAAGACGGCGCAGCTCTCGGTTGCCCGCGGCCTCGCGGAACTTACCAAGGGCACGGCGGTGACGGTCAATTCGGTCATGCCGGGACCGACGCGCTCGGCCGGCATCGGCGACTTCCTGCGCTCGGTGTTTCCCGGCAATGCGGGCAGCGAGGCGGAACTGGAGAAGGAGTTCTTCCGGCTCTACCGCTCCTCGTCGCTGCTGCAGCGGATGATCGATCCTAAGGAGATCGCGGCGCTGGTCGCCTATGTCGCAAGCCCGCTCGGCGCGGCGACCAACGGAGCGGCGCTCAGGGTCGAGGGCGGGCTCTTGATGTCGGTGGCCTGAGGCCCTGAGCCGGCGTCGCGAATTGACTCGAACGGCCTTCTCCTCTACACCCCGGCCCATCGCGTTGGCTCATTCGGGCCGGCGCGGTATTTCACGCACCCGCGGAGGCCTTCGGGCTTCCTGTCGGCCGGCCCAAAGCCGGCAGAGGAGGGCACGTGTCCCTGTAACTCGTATCCAAGGGATATGCGATGTCGAAGCGTGCTTCGTCCAAACACAAGATTGACCGCCGTCTTGGCGAAAACCTCTGGGGTCGTCCCAAGTCTCCGGTCAACAAGCGCGAATACGGCCCCGGCCAGCATGGCCAGCGCCGCAAGGGCAAGGTCTCCGACTACGGAACCCAGCTCCGCGCCAAGCAGAAGCTCAAGGGCTACTACGGCAACATCTCCGAGAAGCAGTTCCGGAAGATCTATGCCGATGCGACCCGCCGCAAGGGCGATTCGTCGGAGAACCTGATCGGCCTCCTCGAGTGCCGTCTGGACGCGATCGTGTATCGCGCCAAGTTCGTCCCGACCGTGTTCGCCGCGCGCCAGTTCATCTCGCACGGCCACGTCAAGGTCAACGGGCGCCGCGTCAACATCCCGTCCTTCCAGGCGAAGGTCGGTGACGTGATCGAGGTTAAGGAAGCTTCGCGTCAGCTGGCCATGGTCCTCGAGGCCACCCAGCTCGCCGAGCGCGACGTGCCGGACTACATCGAGGTCGATCATCACAAGATGACCGCCAAGTTCCAGCGCGTTCCGGCCCTCGCCGACGTGCCGTACCCGGTCCACATGGAACCGAACCTGGTCGTCGAGTTCTACTCGCGCTGATCCGTCGATCCATCGACTTTCGGAAAGGCCGCCTTCGGGCGGCCTTTTCTTTTTTGGAGAGCGCGGTGGCATTTCCGCGCTTCGAAACGCCCTTCGACGGGCGTATCAGGGTTATCAAGTGAGCGCGGGGACCGAATGACCGAGGCCGTGATCGAGGGGAAGAGGGCGACCGACCCAGTCGGGCTGGCGGCGATCGCGACCACCATCATCGGCTGGGCGTCGGCCTTCGCCGCGATCCGCGTCGGGCTGACCGCGCTGACGCCGGTCGAGCTGGCGGCGGCGCGCTATCTGTCGGCGGCGCTGCCGGCCGGTCTCTTCCTCGCCATCGCACGGCCTGCCCTGCCCTCGGGCCGGGACTTCCTCCGGCTCGTCGTGATCGGCGTCCTCTTCATCTCGGCCTATGCGGTTCTCCTCAACACCGGCGAGCAGACGATCGCCGCCGGTCCCGCCTCCTTCATCATCCAGATCAATCCGATCATCGTCGCGTTGATCGCGGTGCCGCTGCTCGGCGAGCGCTTCGGGCTTTGTGGCTGGCTCGGGACGCTGGTGTCGTTCCTGGGGGTCGGGCTGATCGCCTATGCCAACAGCGAGGGTTTCGGGCTGAATTTCGGCGCCGTGCTCATCCTCGGCGCGGCGCTCTGCACCTCGTTCTCGACCATCCTGCAGAAGCCGCTGCTCGGGCGCATGCCGGCGCTGGTCGTCACCGCATGGGTGCTGCTGCTCGGCGCGGTGCCGCTGCTGCCGGCGGTTCCGGCCACGGTGGTGGCGCTGCAAGCCGCGCCGACCGCCGTGGTGCTTTCGATCGCCTATCTCGTCGTGCTGCCGACCGTGATCGGCTACCTGACCTGGGCGGTGGCGCTGAAGCGCTTCCCGGCTTCGCGTGCGTCCAACTTCCTCTATTGCATCGCGCCGACGGCGACGCTGATCGGCTGGCTGTGGCTCGGCGAGGTGCCAACAGCGCTGAGCCTGGTCGGCGGCGCCATGGCGCTCGGCGGCGTGCTCATCGTCAATCTGACCCGCCGCCGATAGCGGGACTCAGGACACGGCGAGCCGGCGGCCATATTCCGCCTCGATCCCCTCGAACAGGGTCCAGAACGACGGTGGCGTCCGCCCGTCCAGCTTGTCCGACAGGATGGCGAGGTGGGTATGCCAGCCGCCGGCGGTGTTGGCCATTTCATTGTCCGGCAAGCGGCGGTGGGTCAGCGTCAGCCGCACCTGATCGCCGTCCGGCTCCAGTTCGAACGTCACCTCGGAGGGCGCCTCCGCCTCGGCGCTCCAGGTGAAGGCAAGGAGGCGCGGCGGCTCGGCGCGCAGCACCTTGTGCCGGCTGGTGGCGCCATTCTCCATGGCCTTGAAGCGCTCCGGCGTCGGGACGACGTTCGGCGACAGCGTCGCGTGATGGAAGGTCAGGTCGAAGCGGGCGCCGGCGCGCGGCTCCATCGTGCCGCGCGCCAGCCACTGGCCGCGCTTTTCCGAATCGACGAGGAAACTCCATACCCGCTCGATCGGACCCGGCAGCAGGCGCTCGAAGCGGATCGTGCCCGGGGCGATGACGGTGCCGAAATCGCTCATGATTCCTGTTCCTCCGTGGGGGATGCGGTCGGGGCCGCTGCGTCCAGAAGCAGCGCCTCGAGCGTATCGAGACGGCCGCTCCAGAAGCGGGCGTAGAAGGCGAGCCATTCCTCGATGGCGGCGAGCGGCGCCGGCTCGATGCTGCAGACATGGGCACGGCCCTCGATGCGGCGGCGGACGAGGCCGGCGCTTTCCAGCACGCGCACATGCTTGGAGGCGGCGGCGAACGACATGGCGAACGGCCGGGCGAGGTCGCCGATCTTCCGCTCGTCCTCGGTGAGCGCCTTGAGCATGGCGCGCCGCGTCGGATCGGACAGGGCGTGGAACACGCGATCGAGTTGGGCGGGATCTTGATAAACCATATGGTTTAATAACGCGTGGACTCGGAATGGTCAACCATCCGGTTTAATGAAGCCCGATCCCCGAACAGTCCGATGCTGTCATTCGTCGTTGCGCCGGTTCGCGCATCCGGGCACAAGAGTGCCGAATTCGAGGAGTTTCCGATGTCCGATGTGATCGCGCGCGAAGCCGAGCAGGACGACGCAGATCTGGCCGCCGACGCCTGCCACCCGATGTTCCGCAAGGGGCCGGACACGGTCGAGTTCGGCAAGCTGCGCAAGCGGCTGATCCGTCAGGTGCGGCAGGCGCTCGACGATTTCGCCATGGTTAGGCCGGGCGATCGCTGGCTGGTCTGCCTGTCCGGCGGCAAGGATTCCTATACGCTGCTGGCGCTGCTGCTCGATCTGAAATGGCGCGGCCTGCTGCCGGTCGATCTGCTCGCCTGCAATCTCGACCAGGCCCAGCCCGGCTTCCCGGCCGATGTGCTACCCAACTATTTGAGCGAACTCGGCGTTCCGCACCGGATCGAGCGGCAGGACACCTATTCGATCGTCACTTCGAAGATCCCGGCCGGCAAGACCTATTGCGCGCTGTGCTCGCGGCTCCGCCGGGGTCATCTCTACCGGGTGGCTCGGGAGGAGGGTTGCCAGGCGGTCGTGCTCGGCCATCACCGCGAGGACATCCTCGAGACCTTCTTCCTGAACCTCTTCCATGGCGGCAAGCTCGCCACCATGCCGCCGAAGCTCCTGAACGAAGATGGCGCGACGCTGGTGTTGCGGCCGCTCGCCTATGCGGCGGAGGACGACATTGCCCGCTTTGCAACGGCGATGCGGTTCCCGATCATTCCCTGCGACCTCTGCGGCTCGCAGGAGGGCCTGCAGCGCAACGTCATCAAGCAGATGCTCGCCGATTGGGAGAAGCTGGCGCCGGGCCGCAAGGAGACGATGCTCAAGGCGCTCGGCAAGACCAACCCGTCGCATCTCCTCGATCGCGACCTGTTCGATTTCGAAGGCCTCGTCGGCAAGCGCATCGAAGCGGAGCCCTGAGCCGGACGGCAAAACGGCCCGCAGAGGCGGGCCGTCTTGGTCTTCATGGCCGGCGTCTAGCGCATGACGCATCGGTGCTGCAGGCCGTCATAGCCCGTATAGGTGCCGGTGCGCGGGTTGAACGAACGGTATCGGCTCGAGCAATAGGCGATGTAGTCATCGCCCGCATAATAGCGCGGCTGGTTCGCCGAATTGGCGATCATGGCGCCGGCTGCGAGGCCGATGATGCCGGCGGCCGCGGCGCCGCCCCAATTGTTGTTGTCGCGATAGTAGTAGCGCGGTCCGCCATGCCAGCCGCGATAGCGATTGTTGTGGTGGCGACGCCAGTCCCGGTTGTGGCCGCGCCAACCGCCGCGATGGTCGGCAACCTGGAAAGAGCCGTCGGCCCGAACGCCGGACTGAGCCTGTGCCGCGATCGGCGTTGCCAGAAACGATGTGGCAACAATGGAAGCGGCCAATCCCGCCTTCAGAATATTGCTGGATCTCGTAAGCATTGTGTTTCTCCTCTCGCCTAGAGAGCAAGAACCGCAACGTCTATTTTTCCGGGTTGATCCGAAGGGAAGCGGTTCACGTCGATAATCATCAACGCTTCACGTCGTAGCGGGTTCCGGCTATGTCGACGAATAGCCGATATATTGTATCTCTATTGGTGTCATCATGCGGCGTGATAGCCGCGCTGGCAAGTGGATGCAGCCAAAGAAAATCCGCGCGCAATGACTGCGCGCGGATTGGGTAACGGCTCTGGATTGGCTGCGGCGGTCAGGCCGACTGCGCGACCGCGATGCCCTTCTCGACCAGGAACGGCTGCAGTTCGTTCGACTGGAACATCTCGCGGACGATATCGCAGCCGCCGACGAACTCGCCCTTGACGTAGAGCTGCGGGATCGTCGGCCAGTTGGAAAAGTCCTTGATGCCCTGACGGATTTCCGCGTCGGCGAGCACGTTGACGCCCTTGTAGTCGACGCCGAGGAAATCGAGGATCTGCACGACCTGGCCGGAGAAGCCGCACTGCGGGAAAGCCGGCGTGCCCTTCAGGAAGAGCACCACGTCGTTGGATTCGACCTCGTTCTTGATAAAGGTCTGGATATCGCTCATCTCAAAAGTCCTTTTCTCGGCCGTCGCCGATCTCAGTCGGGGGCGCTCGTCTGCAGGGCGAGGGCGTGGAGGGTGCCACCCATATTGCCCTTGAGTGCTGCATAAATCATCTGGTGCTGCTGCACGCGGTTCTTGCCACGGAAAGACTCCGACACAACTTCGGCAGCATAATGGTCCCCGTCGCCCGCGAGATCGCGGATGGTGACCGTCGCGTCCGGCAGAGCCTCCTTGATCAGAGCCTCGATGTCGCGTGCGTCCATAGCCATAGAATATCCCCTCAGCCAGTCCAGGTCGTGCGCCGATCAGTCGCTCACGGCCATGAAGTCAGGGAACCAATTGTCGTGGCCCTGCTTCAGCTTTGCAACAGATATGGTGGCGATGCCCGCGACATCCAACACCTCGCCGCCGACCGTGCCGAGGACCTTGGCCTCGACCCCGGCGGCGGCCGCCGCCGACGTGACGGCGTCGAGGACCGACGGCGAGACGCTGACGACATAGCGGGCCTGATCCTCGCCGAAGAGGAAGCCGAGTGGCGTGGCGGCACCCTCCGGAACGGCGACCGAGGCGCCGAGACCGCGCGCCATCGCCATTTCGGTAAGGGCGACCAGCAGGCCGCCATCGGAGATGTCGTGGCAGGCGGTGACGAGGCCGCCGCGAATCAGGCCGCGGACCATGTCGCCGACGCGGCGCTCCTCGGCGAGGTCGACGGGCGGCGGCGTGCCTTCCTCGCGGCCTAGGATCTCGCGCAGATAGATCGACTGGCCAAGATGCGTGCCGTCGCGGCCGATCTGGACGATGGCGTCGCCGGCGTTCTTGAAGGCAATCGTCGCCATGGCATCGATGTCCGGCATCAGGCCGACGCCTCCGATGGCCGGGGTCGGCAGGATACCGACGCCGTTGGTCTCGTTGTAGAGCGAGACATTGCCGGAGACGATCGGGAAGTCGAGCGCGCGGCAGGCGGCGCCGATGCCCTCGATCGCGCCGACGAACTGGCCCATGATCTCCGGCTTCTCGGGGTTGCCGAAGTTCAGATTGTCCGTCGCGGCGAGCGGCTCTGCGCCGACGGCCGTCAGGTTGCGCCAGCATTCGGCGATCGCCTGCTTGCCGCCCTCGAACGGATCGGCCTCGCAATAGCGCGGCGTGACGTCGAGCGAGAAGGCGAGGCCCTTCTTGGCGTGGCCCTCGACGCGAATGACGGCGGCGTCGCCGCCGGGCTTCTGCGCCGTGTTGCCCTGGATCAGGTGGTCGTACTGCTCCCAGACCCAGCGACGCGATGCCATGTCGGGCGAGGACACGATCCTGAGCAGCGCGTCGGCATAGTCGTTCGGCGCGGCGACGTCCTCGGCGGCGAGCGCGGCGGGGACGGGCCGGCGCACGAAGGGCCGGTCATATTCCGGCGCCTGGTCGCCGAGATCCTTGATCGGCAGATCGGCGACGACGGCGCCCTGGTGCAGGATGCGGAAGCGCAGATCATCCGTGGTCCAGCCGACGATGGCGAAGTCGAGGCCCCATTTGCGGAAGATGGCCTCGGCCTCCTGCTCCTGCTCGGGGCGCAGCACCATCAGCATGCGCTCCTGGCTCTCCGAGAGCATCATCTCATAGGCCGTCATGTTGGCTTCGCGGCAGGGCACCTTGTCGAGGTCGAGCTCGATGCCGAGGTCGCCCTTGGCGCCCATCTCGACCGCCGAGCAGGTGAGGCCGGCCGCGCCCATGTCCTGGATCGCGATCACGGCGCCGGTCTTCATCAGTTCGAGGCAGGCTTCCAGCAGCAGTTTCTCGCCGAACGGGTCGCCGACCTGCACGGTCGGGCGCTTCTCCTCGATCGACTCGTCGAACTCGGCCGAGGCCATGGTGGCGCCGCCGACGCCGTCACGGCCCGTCTTCGAGCCGAGATAGACGACGGGCAGGCCGACGCCCTCGGCCTTCGAGTAGAAGATCTTGTCCGCGTCGGCGAGGCCGGCGGCAAACGCGTTGACGAGGATGTTGCCGTTGTAGCGCTCGTGGAAATTCACCTCGCCGCCCACCGTCGGCACGCCGAAGGAGTTGCCATAGCCGCCGACGCCGGAGACGACGCCGGAAACCAGATGTCGGGTCTTCGGATGCTCCGGCGAGCCGAAGCGCAGCGCGTTCATTGCCGCGACCGGGCGCGCGCCCATGGTGAAGACGTCGCGCAGGATGCCGCCGACACCCGTCGCCGCGCCCTGGTAGGGCTCGATGAAGGAGGGGTGGTTGTGGCTCTCCATCTTGAAGATGATCGCCTGGCCGTCGTCGATGTCGACGACGCCGGCGTTCTCGCCGGGGCCGCAGATGACGCGCGGGCCGGTCGTCGGCAGGGTGCGCAGCCACTTCTTCGACGACTTGTAGGAGCAGTGCTCGTTCCACATTGCCGAGAAGATGCCGAGCTCGGTCAAGGTCGGCACGCGGCCGATCAGGTCGAGGATGCGCTGATATTCGTCGGGCTTGAGGCCATGGCTGGCGATGAGCTCGGGCGTGATCGGCGTGTCGTTCTGGAGCACGGAAACCTCAGGGCAATCGGGTCGCGAACCGGGATGCGGTCGGAGAGGGCGGTCGGGAGCGGGCGGCGTCGGCGGCCGCCGGACGGGTCAGGCGACGGCGGAGAGCGCCGCCTCGAACAGCGGGCGTCCGTCGGTGCCGCCGTTCAGCGGTTCGATCAAATTCTCGGGATGCGGCATCATGCCGAGGATGTTGCGCTTCCCGGACAGGATGCCGGCGATGTCGTCGACCGAGCCGTTCGGATTGTCGACATAGCGGAAGGCGATGCGATCCTCGTCCTGGAGCCGCTTCAGCGTTTCATCGTCGGTGCGGTAGTTGCCGTCGCCATGGGCAACCGGCGAGCGGATGACCTGGCCCTTGGCGTAGCCGCGGGTGAAGCGGCTGTCGGTCGTCTCGACGCGAAGCTCGACTTCCTTGCAGATGAACTTGAGCCCGGCATTGCGCATCAGCACGCCCGGCAGCAGGCCCGCCTCGCACAGGATCTGGAAGCCGTTGCAGACGCCGAGCACGGTGACGCCGCGCTCTGCCTCGCGGGCGATGGCCGCCATGATCGGCTCGCGCGCGGCGATGGCGCCGGAGCGCAGATAGTCGCCATAGGAGAAGCCGCCGGGGACGACGATCAGGTCGACCTTGGGCAGGTCATGATCGCCGTGCCAGACGGTGGCGGGCCGGTGGCCGGTGATCTTCTCGATGGCCGCGACCATGTCGCGCTCGCGATTGGATCCGGGGAAGACGACGACGGCGGATTTCATCGGTAGTTTCCCTCGCGGCTCAGTCGACGATCTCGACCCGGTAATTCTCGATGACCGTATTGGCCAGCAGCCTGGCCGCCATGGCCTCGAGCTCGGCCTTCGCCTTAGCGGCATCGGTGCCTTCGACCTCGATGTCGAACACCTTGCCCTGGCGCACGCTGCCGATGCCGGCAAAGCCGAGCGCGCCGAGCGCGCCTTCGATGGCCTTGCCCTGGGGATCCAGAACGCCGTTCTTCAAGGTGACGGTGACGCGGGCCTTCATCGGTTACTCCAGTCGGGATGGATCAGAAATGCAAACGGCCGCCTCGCGGCGGCCGTTGCCATAAACGATTTTTCACTGCACGAGAACAGGCCCGCCGCCCTGAGGCCGCTCCTGCTCTTCGGTCAGGATGCCGAGCCGGCGCGCGACTTCCTGGTAGGCCTCGACGAGGCCGCCCATGTCGCGGCGGAAGCGATCCTTGTCCAGCTTGTTCTGGGTCTGCACGTCCCAGAGCCGGCACGAATCCGGCGAGATCTCGTCGGCGACGACGATCCGCATCATGTCGGCTTCCCAGAGGCGGCCGCACTCGATCTTGAAATCGACGAGCTGGATGCCGGCGCCGAGGAAGAGGCCGGACAGGAAGTCGTTGACGCGGATGGCGAGCGCCATGATGTCGTCGATCTCCTGCGGCGTCGCCCAGCCGAAGGCCGTGATGTGCTCTTCCGAGACCATCGGGTCGTCGAGCGCGTCGGCCTTGTAGTAGAACTCGATGATGGAGCGCGGCAGGACCGTGCCTTCCTCGAGGCCGAGGCGCTTGGCCAGCGAGCCGGCGGCGATGTTGCGAACGACCACCTCCAGCGGGATGATCTCGACTTCGCGGATCAGCTGCTCGCGCATGTTCAACCGACGGATGAAATGCGTCGGGATGCCCATCCGGTTCAGATGCGTGAAAATGTGTTCGGAAATGCGGTTGTTCAACACGCCTTTCCCGTCGACGACTTCATGCTTCTTGTTGTTGAAGGCAGTCGCATCGTCTTTGAAGAACTGGATCAGCGTCCCGGGCTCCGGTCCTTCGAAAAGGATCTTGCCCTTGCCTTCATAGATGCGCCGACGACGGTTCATGGGCACATACCGTGGTTTGAGGAAATCCATACAGCCGGGGTTCCAATGTCAGGGATTCGCCGCGGCGAAGCTCAGGCAATCGACTCTCTGAGGGGTCGCTTGCGCGGCGTGAACCTACTCGATCACTCGCCAATTCACAATGATGGATAAATGCGACGCTTTGGGCGATCCCATCGTCGCATTTCCAACCGGCGCTTTCGTTGATTTGGGGTGGTGACGGCGATATGCAAGGCCCATATCATGCTCTTCGCTAGCCAGTTGAATGAGTGGAGATACTCCGTATGACGACGTTCGATCAGCGCAAGGACGCCTTCGAGAACCGTTTCGCCCTGGATCAGGCGCTTCAGTTCAAGGCGGTCGCCCGGCGCAACAAGCAACTGGGCCTCTGGGCTGCGGGGCTGCTCGGCAAGACCGGCGCGGACGCCGATAGCTATTCTTCGGACGTTGTCGCCGCCGATTTCGAGGAGGCCGGCGACGAGGACGTGTTCCGCAAGATCCGTCAGGACTTCGACGCCGCCGGCGTCACGCAGTCGGATCACGAGATCCGGCGCACCATGGACGAGTTGCTCGCCGCCGCCGTCGCGCAGATCAAGTCCGAGGGCTAAGCCCTTATCGCCCTTCGGAGCACCGGAAATGCCACTGCCATCCCTTGTTTCGGTGCTCCGTGCGCGCGGCACGTGCCTGACCGCGTGGATCGCGACCCCGGAGCCGCTCATCGCCGAGAACGCGGCGCGGGTCGGCTTCGATTGCGTCACGCTCGACATGCAGCACGGCCTGCATGACCCCGCCAGCGTCATGCGCGGCATCGGCGCCGTGGCGCTGGGCGGCGTGCCGGCCGTGGTGCGGATTCCGGTGGGGGACTTCGCCATGGCGAGCCGCGCGCTCGACATGGGGGCGAGCGCCATCATCGCGCCGATGATCAATTCGGCGGCGGACGCCCGGGCCTTCGCCGCCGCCGCCAAATACCCGCCGATCGGCGAACGCAGCTGGGGTCCGGTCCGGACGATGCAGCTTTCGGGCGTGTCCGACGGCGGCGCCTATCTGCGCTCGGCCAATGCCGAGGTGCTGACCTTCGCCATGATCGAGACGCGAGCGGCGGTCGACGCGCTGGACGAGATCCTCGACGTGTCCGGCATTGATGCCGTTTTCATCGGCCCGTCCGATCTCTCGATCGCGCTTTCCGACGGCGCCGATGTCGACCCGATGCGGCCCGACAATCAGCGCGTCGCGGCCGATATCCTGCGCCGCGCGCGCCAGGCCGGCAAACTCGCCGGCATCTTCGCCGTCACGGCGGCGCAGGCGAAGCACTACCGGGCGCTGGGCTATGACCTCGTCGCTTGCGGCACCGATGGGATTTATTTCCGTCTTGGCGCTTCTACCATGCTCGCGGAAGCGCGGGCCGAGTAGAAAGAGCCCATTTTACAAGCATTGGTTCAGGCGTAGGCTTTTTCCCGCAGCGATTCGACTGTTTACGGGGAATACGCCTATGCAAAAAGCCATCGCAGAATTCATCGGGACCTTCGTGCTCGTGCTGTTTGGTTGCGGCGCGGCGGTTGTCGCCGGCCCGGCCATCGCCGCCGGCAACACGGTCGGCGTGCTCGGCATCGCCTTTTCGTTCGGCCTGGCGATCGTCGCCATGGCCTACGCGATCGGGCCGATCTCTGGATGCCACGTCAATCCGGCGGTCAGCCTCGGCGCGCTCGTCGCCGGGCGCATGTCGGCCGGCGACTTCATCACCTACGTCATCGCGCAGGTCCTGGGCGCCATTGCCGGTGCGCTGATTCTCTTCCTGATCATGAAGGGCAAGGCGTCTGGCTGGGATGGCGGCATGGGCACCAATGGCTGGGGTGCGGGCTACATGGGCGAATACAACATCGCCTCGGCCTTCATCTTCGAGGTCGTGGCGACCTTCATCTTCCTCGTCGTGATCCTCGGCGTGACGCACAAGCTGGTGACGCACGCCTTCGCCGGTCTGGCCATCGGCCTGACGCTGACGATGATCCACATTGTCGGCATCAACATCACCGGCACCTCGGTCAACCCGGCGCGCAGCCTCGGTCCGGCGCTGTTCGTCGGCGGCGCGGCGCTGTCGCAGCTCTGGCTGTTCATCGTGGCGCCGTTCATTGGCGCGGCCGTCGCCGGCCTCGTCTACAAGGCCGGCGTTCTCTACAACGGCGAGACCTGATGGCCTCCCCGGAGCGGGGGGCAGTTCCTGCCGCCCCCTCCTTCACGCAGAAGAGCCCGCCGAGAGGCGGGCTTTTTGTTTGGCAAGTGTCGGGGCTCAGCCCTTGGCCAGTTCGGCTTCGATCGCCGCGATAACGCCGGGGTCTTCCGGAACGGTCTTGGGCGCGAAGCGCGCCGCGACCTTGCCGTCGCGGCCAATCAGGAACTTCTCGAAGTTCCAGCTGATGTCCTCGTCCCCCGCCAGCGCGTCATAGAGCGGATGGCGGTCTTCGCCCTTGACCGAGATCTTGGCGAACATCGGGAAATCGACGCCATAGGTCAGGCGGCAGAATTCCTGGATCTCCGCGTTCGTGCCGGGTTCCTGGCCCATGAAATTGTTGGCCGGGAAGCCAAGCACCGTAAGGCCCTTGTCCTTGTAGGTGCGATAGAGCGCCTCGAGCCCGTCATATTGCGGCGTCAGCCCGCATTTCGAGGCGACGTTGACCACGAGCAGAACCCGTCCGGCATAGTCGCCGAGCGATGTCTTGCTGCCGTCGATGCGGTCGACGGGGATGTCGTAGAGCGGAGAGGGCATGCATGAACCTCGGCTTTCCTGGTCGCCAAAATGAAAACAGGCACCCTAGAAATAAGGGTGCCTGTCGAAAGCTCAAGCTCCTTGCGATGGCTCAGGCTTCGCCGAAGACGCGGCGGAAGATCGTGTCGATCTGCTTGGTGTGGTAGCCGAGGTCGAACTTCTCTTCGATCTCCGCATCCGAGAGCAGCGCCTTGACGTCCGCGTCGGCCTTGAGTTCGGTCAGGAAGTCGGCGCCCTGTTCCCAGACCTTCATCGCGTTGCGCTGGACGAGGCTGTAGGCGTCCTCGCGCGAGGCACCCTTCTGGGTGAGCGCCAGCAGGACGCGCTGCGAATGCACCAGGCCGCCGAGCCTGTCGAGGTTCTTCTGCATGTTGTCCGGATAGACGAGCAGCTTGTCGATCACATTGGTCAGCCGGGCGAGCGCGAAATCGAGCGTGACGGTCGCGTCGGGACCAATCATCCGCTCCACCGAGGAGTGCGAGATGTCGCGCTCGTGCCAGAGGGCGACGTTCTCCATCGCCGGCAGCGCCATGCCGCGGACAAGGCGGGCGAGGCCGGTCAGGTTTTCGGTCAGGACCGGATTGCGCTTGTGCGGCATCGCCGACGAACCCTTTTGGCCAGGGGAGAAATACTCCTCCGCCTCGAGGACCTCGGTCCGCTGCAGGTGGCGGATTTCCGTCGCCAGCCGCTCGATCGACGAGGCGACGACGCCGAGGGTCGCGAAATACATCGCATGGCGGTCGCGCGGGATGACCTGGGTCGATACCGGCTCCGGCACGAGGCCGAGCTTTTCCGCCACATGCTCCTCGACGCGGGGATCGATGTTGGCGAAGGAGCCGACGGCGCCGGAGATGGCGCAGGTGGCGACCTCGGCTCGCGCCGCGACCAGGCGGGCGCGGCAGCGGTCGAATTCGGCATGGGCCTGGGCCATCTTCATGCCGAAGGTGATCGGCTCGGCATGGATGCCATGGCTGCGGCCGATGGTGACGGTGTTCTTGTGCTCGAAGGCGCGCCGCTTCAGCGCCGCCAGCAGCTTGTCGACATCGGCGATGAGAAGATCGGCGGCGCGGACGAGCTGGACGTTGAAGCAGGTGTCGAGCACGTCGGACGAGGTCATGCCCTGGTGCACGAAGCGGGCGTCCTCGCCGACGATCTCGGCCAGATGCGTCAGGAAGGCGATGACGTCATGCTTGGTGACACGCTCGATCTCGTCGATGCGGTCGATATTGAAGGTGGCTGCGCCACCCTTTTCCCAAACGGTGGCAGCGGCCGACTTCGGCACGGTGCCGATCTCGGCCAACGCGTCGAGCGCGTGCGCCTCGATTTCGAACCAGATGCGGAACTTGGTCTCCGGCGACCAGATCGCCGTCATTTCTGGGCGCGAATAGCGCGGGATCATGGGCGGGCCCTCTCATTTTTCGTCTCGGGATCTAACAGAGCGGGAGGGCCCGAACAACCCGATCCCGTGCCTATTCGAGAGGCGGCGGGGCTGGAGGCGGCAGAGGCGCCTCGGGTGGCTGCACCGGCGGACAGTCGGTACGGGTCTGCGTCGTGATGCCGCTGTCGTCCTCGGTGCGGATGGTCGTTTCCGTGCAGCCCGGCGGTGGCGGTGGCGGCGGGGGCGGCTGGACCACGATGGGCGGCGGCACCTCGACATCCTGGGTCAGGACGAGCTTGTCGGCGAAGGCGGGGGTTGCGCACAGGACGAGAAGCGTGGATGCGCCGAGGATCGATCCGAGCGCGACGATGCCTGAATGGCGGCGCGGCGCTCTTCCTGGCTGGCGGGGCAACGACATGAAGCGGTCCTCCTCACCGTGCCCCCGATTCCCCAACGGTCGATCGGTGTCTGCGTTCCCGCATGCCCTTCTCAGGAGGGAAGCTGCGCCGTGACGGCGAGGTAGCGACCGTCGGGGCCCTCGAAGCCGCGCGTCAGCACCTGGACCAACACGACCAGCGTCGCCGGCCTGCCGAAGGGCTGGAGCATGACGACGTCGTTGATGCGATAATCCAGCGCCGTGCCGCGGCTGGCGGGAAGCGCCTTGTCCTCATGCAGTACCATTTCGCCGTCCTCGGTCTTCAGGACGAGGCGGAAGCCGTGCGTCTTGTAGTCCGGATCGTCGTTGCCGGGGGCCTCAAGGGGGATGGTCTCGAGCTCGAGCGTCAGGTCCGGCCCGTCGAGCTGCAGCGCGGGATGGCGCTTGAAGGCGATCTTGTAGGGATCGCGACCGCTTTCGGTGATCGGGTTGGACGCCAGCAGCGTGCCCGGCTGGTCTATGTCCGCAAGATGCGGCGCGGCCTGCTCCGCCGCTGCGCGGCGGGCCGGCGCGATGCCCTGTTCCTCGTCGTCGAGGCGCACCCGCACGGGCGTGCCGGGAACCCAGCTGTCCTTCGTCGTGTCGATGACGAAGATGTTGGCATAGGGAAATCCGGATCCGTCCTGGATCCCGAATTCCTCGAAGGCGAAGCGTCCGCCATCGGCGGAGAAGCCGATCAGCCGCCGCTCGGCGAAGTCGCCGGCCGAAGCCGGCATGATCGCGGCCGCGGCGAGCACGGTTGCGAGGATGGCGGCGGGGACGGTCTTGCGCATGGGTCGAAACTCCTGCTTGCGGCGAAGAAGGGTTCTCAGGAATGCCGACCTTCTCCGCGGATCGCGGCGATGTTGGCCGCATAGGCGTCGCGGCCGCCCTTGAAGACGGCCGAGCCGGCGACGAGCACGTCGGCGCCGGCCCGGATCAGTGCCGGCGCCGTCTCCGGCGTTACGCCGCCGTCGACTTCGATGTGGATCGGCCGCGCGCCGATCATCGTCTTGATCCGGGCGACCTTGTCGATGGATTCCGGGATGAAGGTCTGGCCGCCGAAGCCCGGGTTGACGCTCATCACCAGCACCAGGTCGACCATGTCGAGCATGTAGGCGATCGCGCTTTCATGGGTCGAGGGGTTCAGCGCGACGCCGGCCTGCTTGCCGAGGTTGCGGATGGTCTGCAGCGAACGATGGAGGTGCGGGCCGGCCTCGGCGTGGACCGTGATCAGGTCGGCGCCGGCCTCCGCGAATTCCGCCAGGAACGGATCGGCCGGCGTGATCATCAGGTGGACGTCGAAAAAGGCCTTGGTCACCGGGCGCAGCGCCCGCACGACCGGCGGGCCAAAGGTGATGTTCGGAACGAAATGGCCGTCCATGATGTCGAGATGGATCCAGTCCGCGCCCGCGGCCTCGACGGCGTGCACTTCCTCACCCAGGCGGGAAAAGTCCGAGGCGAGGATCGAGGGCGAGATCAGCGGGAGCGCGGCCATGATATTGCTTTCAGCTTCTAGGACCCTCGGTCCGGGCCCGGATCACACATGTTCCGGCCGTAACATGCCAAAACCGCGCGGGCAATTGCCGCTCCCGGCGCGTGCGGGCAAACTTGAGGCGGCATAGGAAGGAGCAGGGGCGATTCCCGACAGGAGCGAGATGGAACGGTTCGATACGATCGTGCTTGGGGCCGGCATCGTCGGCGTCGCCACGGCGCTCAACTTGCAGAAGCGCAACCGGACCGTGGCGCTGGTCGACCGGCGCGATCCCGGCGAGGCGACGTCCTATGGCAATGGCGGCGTGATCGAGCGCGAGGGGTTCTATCCGATCGTCTTCCCGCGCAAGCTCGGCGCGCTTTGGAAGTATGGCCGCAACCAGGAGACCGCGCTTCACTATAATCGCCGATTCCTGCCGAAGATCGCGCCGTGGCTGATCCGCCTGCGCGCCGGCTCGTCGCCGCGCGCGATCGAGGACTATGCCGAGGCGATGAACCCGATCCTGGCGCATGCGGCGAGCGAGCATGGCGTGCTCGCAGGCAAAGGCAGGGCGGTCGAGTTCTTTCGCGGCACCGGCTGGCTCAAGGGCTATCGCAGCCTCGCGCATTTCGAGGCCGACACCAAGGCGCATCTCGCGCTCGCCGAGCGCTTCGGCGTCCGCTACGAGATCCTCGACAGTCACGAGATCACGGATCTCGAGCCCGATCTGGCGCCGGTTTTCGCCCGCGCGGTGTTCTGGCCCGACACGGTCTCGGTGGCGAGCCCCGGCGGCGTTACCAAGGCCTATGCGCGGCTGTTCGAGGCGATGGGCGGCACGATCGGTCATGGCGATGCGCTGTCGCTTCGGCGCGAGAACGACCTCTGGGTGGTCGAACTGGACGGGCGGACGGCGTCGGCGCCCGATGTCGTCGTCACGCTCGGTCCCTGGGCGATGGATCTGCTGCGACCGCTCGGCTACCGCTATCCGCTCGCCGTCAAGCGCGGCTACCATCTGCATTTCAAGCCGCGCGGCGACGCGGCGCTCGAGCGGCCGGTGGTCGATGTCGCGCATGGCTACCTGCTGACGCCGATGCGGCAGGGCTACCGCATCACCTCGGGCATCGAATTCGACGATCGCGACGCGCCGCCGACGCCGGTGCAGATCGACCGGATCCTGCCGCAGGTCAGGGCGCTTTTCCCGCTCGGCGACCAGATCGAGGCGGAGCCCTGGATGGGGTCGCGGCCGTGCCTGCCGGATTCGATGCCGATCGTCGGCCCCGCGCCGCGCCATCCCGGCCTCTGGCTCAATTTCGGCCATGGCCATCTCGGCTTCACGCTCGGCCCGGCGACAGGACGGCTGGTCGCGGAACTGATCACGCGCGAGATGCCGTTCGTCGATCCGGCGCCGTTCAGCCCGCTGCGTTTCCGGTAGGGACGGCGGGGGCTTATCCGTGATGGTTCGCCCGGGCTGTGCCGTCAATTCCGAGCGTCTTTTGGATCCCGAGCGAGCCTAATCCCGCGCGTCGGGCAGGAGCGCACCGTCCTGCCAGCGGAAGATCGAGAAGCCCTGGATCTCGGCGTCGCCCTTCGGGTCGAAATCGACCGCGCCGAGCACGGTGGGCGTCGTCGTGCCCGAAAGCGTCGAGGCCAGCACCGCGCCCTCGCCGGAGCCGCTGGCGCGACGGCCGGCCGCCCAAAGCTGCACGGCGGCATAGGCGGGCAGCACATAGCCCTGAGGCTCAATGCCCGCCATGCGCAGGGTGGCGCTGACGCCGTCGGCGTCGCCGCCCCGGCGCCAGTCGGTGAAGAAGGTGAGCAGCGTGCCGTTGGCGGCCGGTCCGGCCGCGGCGGCGAACTCGCCGGTCGCCAGCGCGTCGCCGCCAACCACGACGGCCTCCGAGCCGCCGGCCCGGAGCGCCTTCAGGATCAGGGCGACGTCGCCCGGGTCGCCGCCGACGAAGACGACGTCTATGGCGTCGGCGATCAGCCGCTCCGCCAGTTCCCTGTAGGCCTTGGCGCCCGGCTCGTAGCTGTCGGCGCGGGCCTCGCGTTTGCCGGCCTCGTTCATCGCCCGCCTGGTCGCCTCGGCCAGCGGCTTGCCGTAGGGGGAGCCGTCATCGAGGATCGCGATGCGCTGGCGGCCGAAGCGCTCGGCCAGGAAGGCGCCGGCGGTCGTCCCCTGGGCGTCGTCGCGCGCCGCGAGGCGGAACAGCGTCGGTCCTGGACGCTTGTCGGTGTAGCGGTCGGCGGTGACGGCCGGCGTGATCGCCAGCAGATCGTGCTCGACATAGACCGGGGCGGCGGCGAGCGCGCTCTCGGCGCAGACATGGCCGACGACGAGCGCGTCACCGCGGCCGATGGCGCGGTTGGCGGCGGCGATCGCATTCTCGGCCTTGCAGGCGTCGTCCTCGACATCGACGCTGATCCGCTCGCCGTCGATGCCGCCGGTGGCATTGAGCGCGTCGACGGCGGTCTCGACCCCGGCGCGGATCTGCTTGCCGAGCGCCTGATAGGGACCGGTCATCGGGCCCACGACCATGACGCGGATCTCGGCCGAGGCGGCCGCCGGGCTCATCAGGGCGGCGGCAAGCGCCAGGGCGAGGGTCGGATACAGGGTCTTGAACGGGGGCTTGGCGCGGCGCGGCATCATTCGTCCTTCGGGAACACGGTGCGATCATGCCCTCCGGGCGCCCAAAAGAAAACGCCCGCGTCTCGCGACGCGGGCGTTCGATCAGACTGGGGATCGATCAGAGCTGCTTGTAGTCGAGCTTGCCGTCGGCATCCTTGATCCAGGAGTAGACGACATAGTCGGCGGTGGTACGGTCACCCTTGGCGTCGAAGGAGAGCGGGCCGAGCACGGTCTTCCACGGGCCGCCGGACTTGACCACTTCCGCGACCTTCTGCGGATCGGTCGAGCCGGCCTTCTCCATCGCCTGGGCGATGACCTGGACGCTGGCATAGGAGTAGAGCGTGTAGGCTTCCGGCTCGAAGCCCGAGGCGCGGAAGCGCTCGACAACTTCCTTGGCATCCGGGTTGAGGCGCGGATCGGGACCAAAGGTCATCAGCGTGCCTTCGGCGGCCGGGCCGGCGATGGCGGCGAATTCGCGATCGGTGATACCGTCGCCGGAGAAGAGCACGGCCTTCAGGCCCTGCTCGGCCGCCTGGCGGACGATGAGGCCGGCTTCCTGGTGCAGGCCGCCATAATAGATGATCTCGACGCCGGCCGACTTCATCTTGGAGATGAGGGCGGAGAAGTCCTTGTCGCCGACATTAATGCCTTCATAGACGACCTCGGTGACGCCGCCGGCATTGGCGGCCTTCTTGGTCTCGTCGGCAAGGCCCTGACCGTAGGGGGTCTTGTCGTGGATGATGGCGAGCTTCTTGTCCTTCAGATGGTCGATGATGTACTGGCCGGCGACGGCGCCTTGCTGGTCGTCGCGACCGCAGGTGCGGAAGGTGTTCCAGAGGTCGCGCTCGGTGAATTTCGGGTTGGTCGAGGCCGGCGAGATCTGGAAGATGCCGTTCTCGGCATAGACTTCCGAGGCCGGGATCGACACGCCGGAGTTGAAGTGGCCGACGACGAAGCTGACGCCGTCGCCGACGAACTTGTTGGCGACCGAGACGCCCTGCTTCGGATCGGACACGTCGTCGCCGAGGCTCAGGACGAACATGTTGCCGTTCACGCCGCCGGCGGCGTTGATGTCGGCGATGGCCTGCTCGGTGCCCTTCTGGATCTGCGCGCCAAAGGCGGCGTTCGGACCGGTCAACGGACCCGCGGCGGCGATCTTGATGTCGTCCGCATGGGCCATGCCGGCCAGTGTCAGGCCCGCGGCGAGCGCGATGCCGGAGAGGATGGACTTCTTCATTCGTAAGACTCCCGTTCGTACTGGAAGGTGGGCATTTGAGCCCTTTAGGCGGATGAAAGCCCCATTTTGATCGCTTATCTTGCCGATTTCACAGAGGCTGTCACCCGGATTCTTTGCGGCATCCTTGACTCAACATGGATCCCGGCCCGTCTCGACAGGGATCGTCATATCGCCCGCCACGAGAAGGGGCCTGACTTTGCGTAAAGCCAATAATATTGCGTCGTCATCTGGTTGGTGCGGGTGTAGCGATAGCCGATCGAGCCGATCAGCAGGCAGAAGGCCGCGTCGACGATCCAGTAATGCAGCGAGAGCAAGGTCGCCTCGAACAGCGAGAAATGGATGAAGCGCACGGCGAAGGACAGCACCAGCAGGTAGAAGAGCAGCATCGGGTAGGGGCGCCAGGTGAGGGCGCAGGCCCGGCCGGTCATCCAGGCGCCGGCGCCACCCAGGATAAGGGTGACGAAGAGGAAAGTGGCGAAGGAGGATTCTTCATAAAGGATGCCGGACATCAGTCGTCTCTCGCTTGGCGGCGGATAGGGGCGGGCATCAGTGCGCTCCGCCTTCCAGATAGGCGGCGCGGATTTCGGGCTTCTGCAACAGTTCCTTGCCGGTGCCCGACATGGTGACGAGCCCGTTGACCAGGACGTAGCCTCGATGGGCGAGCTTCAGTGCGTGATAGGCGTTCTGCTCGACCAGGAAGACGGTCAGCCCCTCGGTGCGGTTCAGCTCGCCGATGACGTCGAAGATCTGCTTGACGATGAGCGGCGCCAGGCCGAGCGACGGCTCGTCGAGCATCAGCAGCTTCGGCCGGGCCATCAGCGCGCGGGCGATCGCGAGCATCTGCTGTTCGCCGCCCGAGAGCGTGCCGCCGCGCTGGGCGATGCGCTCCTTGAGGCGCGGGAACAGGGTGAACATTCGCTCCACGTCCTCGTCGAAGTGAGCGAGGTTGTCGAGCGCGGCGCCCATCTGCAGGTTCTCGAGCACCGTCATGCGCGGGAAGATCCTGCGCCCCTCCGGCGATTGCGCGATCCTGAGCCGCGCGATCTCATGCGTCGGCAGGTTGGTGATGTCGCGACCTTCAAAGAGGACCTTGCCCTCGCGGGCACGCGGATTGCCGCAGATCGTCATCATCAGCGTCGACTTGCCGGCGCCATTGGCGCCGATCAGCGTGACGATCTCGCCCTGGTGGACGTCGACGTCGACGCCCTTCAGCGCGATGATCTTGCCGTAATAGGTCTTGGCGCCCTGCACCGAGAGCAGCGGCGCGCCGTTCGCGTCGCTCATGTCGCCGCTCCTTCGATGATCTGATCTAGATTTTCCTCGACGATCTCGACTTCCTCGTCATCGACGCCGAGATAGGCGGCGATGACGCGCGGATCGTTGCGCACCTCCGACGGCGTGCCGTCGGCGATCTTGGTGCCGTATTCGAGGACGATGACATGGTCGGAGATCTCCATGACCACCGACATGTCGTGCTCGATCAGGAGGATCGACGTCTTCTCGGTCTCGCGGATACCGAGGAGCAGGGCGTTGAGCTCGGCTGATTCGCGCGGATTGAGGCCGGCGGCGGGCTCGTCGAGGCAGAGCAGTTCAGGCCCCGTGCACATGGCGCGGGCGATCTCCAGCCGGCGCTGCGCGCCATAGGGAAGGTCGCCGGCCGGGTCGTCGGCGCGCGGCGTCAGCCCCGTCCGCTCGAGCCAGTATTTCGCCCGCTCGATGGCCTGATGCTCGGCCCGCCGATAGCCGGGCAGGCCGAGGACGCCGAGAATGGTCATGCCGGACGCCAGCATCAGCGGGTTGTGCTGGGCGACGAGGAGGTTCTCCAGCACGGTCATGCCGGAGAAGAGGCGGATGTTCTGGAAGGTTCTGGCCACCCTGGCCTTGGCCGAGATCCGGAAATCGGCCATCCGCTCCAGCAGGAAGGTCGCGCCGCTGGCATGCTGCAGCCGCAGCATGCCCTGTGTCGGCTTGTAGAAGCCGGTGATGCAGTTGAACACCGTCGTCTTTCCGGCCCCGTTCGGCCCGATCAGGGCGGTGATGTCGCGGCGGCCGACGCTGAAGGAAAGGTCGTTGACCGCGATCAGCCCGCCGAAGCGCATGAAGACATGCTCGACGGCGAGCACGGGGTTGTTCTCCCAGGGGAGGGTTGCGGGGGCCGTCTGGAGGAGGTCGTTCATCAGCCGTGGCCCTCCTTCACCAGCGAGCCGGATATGGCTTTCTTCTCGGCGAGGAAGATCGTCGGCTCGCGTGACGAGACGAAGCCGCGCGGTTTCCAGATCATGATGCCGACCATGGCGAGGCCGAAGATCAGCATGCGGAACTGGTCGGGGTTGAAGTTGTCGCCGAAGATCGCCTTCAGGAAGGCCAGTTCGCGCAGCAGCTCGGTGCCGCCGATCATGGCGACGGCGGCGAGCGCCACGCCGACCATCGAGCCCATGCCGCCGAGGACGACGATGGCCACGATGATCGCCGATTCCATGAAGGTGAAGGATTCGGGCGAGACGAAGCCCTGGCGAGCGGCGAAGAACGACCCGGCGAAGCCGGCGAACAGCGCGCCGAGCGCGAAGGCGGTCAGCTTGGTGTTGGTCGTGTTGATGCCGAGCGAGCGGCAGGCGATCTCATCCTCGCGCAGCGCCTCCCAGGCGCGGCCGACCGGCAGCTTGCGCAGGCGGATCGTCACGAAGGCGGTGAGCAGCGCGAGCAGCAGGATCAGGTAGTAGAGGAAGATCTTGTAATAGGCCGAGGAGAGCGGCAGCTCGAACATCTTGGCGAAGCCGTCCGGTGACGCGTCAAAGCGAATGCCGAATAGGGTAACTTTCGGGATCGAGCTGATGCCGGCCGAGCCGTTGGTAAGCTCGCGCCAGTTGATCAGCACCAGGCGGATGATCTCGCCGAAGGCGAGCGTCACGATGGCGAGATAGTCGCCCCGGAGACGCAGCACCGGAAAGCCGAGCATGATGCCCCAGAGCGCGGCGAAGATTCCGGCCATCGGCAGCAGGATCCAGAAGGACAGGCCGAAATGGCTCGACAGCAGCGCGTAGGAATAGGCGCCGACGGCATAGAAGGCGACATAGCCGAGGTCGAGCAGGCCGGCGAGGCCGACGACGATGTTCAGCCCCCAGCCCAGCATCACGTAGATCAGGATCTGGATGCCGAAATTGTCGACCCATTTCAGCGATCCCTGGAATCCGAGCAGGCTCACGATCAGGACGGGATAGAGGAAGAGGAAGGCGATCGAGGCCGGCGCGAACCATTTTCCAAGCGCCTGGCGCAGGGCCGAGGGGTGCTCCGGCCTGGCCGCGGCGCGATTGCGGTGCTGCGCCAGCGCGGGCGCCACCAGCGTGAGGATCAGGAAGCGGCCGATCACGATGACGGCGACGATCGCCGCAACGAGGCCCCAGCGGCCCTGGATCACCAGTTCGTTGCGCATGTTCTGCTCGGTCCGGAGGCCGACCAGGGGCCCGAACAGGGCCAGCGCCACAACGCCGCTCAACAGGGCATCCTTCACGGCCGCGGCTATATCCGGGCCGTGCTTGCTCGCGGTGTCTTCGGCAGCCATGTCACACCTTCTCGACTTCCGGGCGGCCGAGCAGGCCCTGCGGCATGAAGATGAGCACGATGGCGAGGATCGAGAACGCGGCGACGTCCTTGTAGTCGATCGAGAAATAGCCCGACCAGAACGTCTCGATCAAGCCGATGAGCAGGCCGCCGATTACGGCGCCCGGCAGCGAGCCGATGCCGCCCAGCACGGCCGCCGTGAACGCCTTCACGCCCGGCACGAAGCCGTCCGAAAAGTTCACCACGCCGTAGTAGGACAGATAGAGCGTGCCCGCGACGGCGGCCAGCGCCGCACCCATGACGAAGGTCAGCGAGATGGTGCGGTCGACGTTGATGCCGAGCAAGGCCGCCATCTTGCGATCCTGCTCGCAGGCGCGCTGGGCGCGGCCGAGCGGCGTTTTCTGGACGATGTACCAGAACGCCACCAGCAGCACGGCCGTGACAATCCAGATCATCATCTGCTTGTAGGACAGCGTGACCGCGAAATTGTTGGAGTTCATCACCTCGAAACCGCCGCTGAAGATCGGCGGGATCGGCTTGTTGCGCGGGCCCTGGGCGACCTGGACGAAATTCGACAGCACGATCGACATGCCGATCGCCGAGATCAGCGGCGCGAGCCGGAACGATCCCCGCAAGGGCCGATAGGCGATGCGCTCGATGGCCCAGCTCAACAGGCTCGTCAATACCATCGCGATGACCAGGACGATGATCAGCGCCAGGATCATCGACGACATGCCGAAGACGGTCGTCAGAACAAGAAGGAAGATCAGGGCGAAAAAGGCAGACGTCATGAACACGTCGCCATGTGAGAAATTGACCATTCCGATGATGCCAAACACCATCGTGTATCCGATTGCGATCAGGCCATAGATAGACCCCAGCGTGATCCCGTTGATCAGCTGTTGTAGGAATACTTCCATAGGTTGGATCCCCGCGTGAAGCTCAATTTTTGTTGCTTCTTTTGATGCTTTGTTCCCGATATGAGCCTGTCACCGATCCTTTCGCTTGGCAACTGGAAACGAACAAAACAACAGCCAGGCGAATGACACGAAGGTTCCCGAACGTAATTTGATAAGTTTCCCTGATCGAAGCGCCAGCCGATTTTTAGCTGCGTTGCGGCATGGTGGCTTGTCGGCACGGGCCCGACCCGATACCACCACACCAGACGCCGCAGGCATGTGGGACAAGGCTAGGCATGGACACACTCACGGATCTGGTCGATCCGGCAATGTACCGCGAAGCGATGAGCCGGCTCGTCGCCCCCGTTCATGTGATCACGACATCGGGCGAGGGCGGCGCGTGCGGTCTGACCGCTTCGGCGGTGACCTCCGTCTCCGACAGCCCGCCGATCGTGCTGGTCTGCGTCAACCGCAAGAGCCAGACCAACGCCGCCTTCAAGAAGAACGGCCGCTTCTGCGTCAACACGCTCGAGGGCAACCAGCAGGCGCTCGCCGAGGCCTTTGCCGGGAGGACGGGGCTCGCGATGCCGGATCGCTTCGCGCTCGGCTCCTGGGTGACGCTGGCGACCGGCGCGCCGGTCCTGGAATCGGCGCGGGCGAGCTTCGACTGCCGTCTGACCGACGTCCTGGAGCAGGGCTCGCATTCGGTGCTGTTCGGCCTGGTCGAGGCCGTGCGGGTCGGCTCGCACGACCAGGCGCTGGTCTATCTCGACCGCGCCTATCGCCGCGTCTGAGCGCGGACCTCGCCTAGCGGGGGGCGTCCGCCGGAGCAGCGGGCGCGGGCGATGCGACGGGGGCGGGTTTCGTTTCCTCGGCGCGCGGATCCATGGCGATCGTCTCGGGCGTCGCGTTCTTGAGAGGCGGCACGGACTGGAACGCGTCGCGCGGCACATCCTTGGGCGCCGGGCGCCGCGACATGCGATAGGCCGTGTAGGCGATCAGCAGGACGTGGATCACCGTGAAGAAGGTGAACAGGCCCGCCGGCCCCAGATGCTCCATGGCGAGCGCGCCGACGATCGGGCCGATCATCGTGCCGAAGCCCGACATCAGGAGCAGGCCGCTCGCCACCTTCACGAAATCGTCCGGCGCCGCGTAGTCGTTGGCGTGGGCGACGGTGAGGCCGTACATCGGATAGATCATGCCACCGAAGATCGCGATCATCACGATGATGGCGATCGGCTCCGTCGGCTGGACGAAGGCGATGACGAGGCTCATCAGGATCGCCGCGACCGCGACGCCGATCAGCACCAGGCGCCGGTCGATCTTGTCGGAGAGCTTGCCGAGCGGCACCTGGGTGATGGCGCCGCCGAGCACGGCCGCGCTCATGAAGAAGGCGATTACCGCCGTGGGCAGGCCGATCTTCTGGCCATAGACCGCGCCGAGCGTGCCGAAGGCGCCGTTGACGAGGCCGATCAGAAAGCAGCCGACGGCGGAAACCGGCGAATTGCGGAACAGGCTGCGCAGGTCGAGCTTGGTCGTCTTCAGCGGGCGGGGCGTCTGCGCCGTCGACAGCGCCGAGGGCAGGATCGCCAGGCTGTAGAAGATCGCGCCGAGCACGAAGAAGAAGAAGCCTTCGGCCGGCGCCGTCGCCAGCAGCAGCTGACCGGCGGTGGAGGCGGCGAAATTCACCATCTGGTAGACCGAGAAGATGGTGCCGCGGTTCTCGCGGGTGGCGCGCTCGTTCAGCCAGCTCTCGACGATCATCTGCGCGCCGGCGAAGCAGAAGCCGGAAAAGGCCCGCAGCCCGATCCAGGCCCAGGGCGAGATGATCAGCAGGTTGATCAGGATGACGACGCCGGCGATCGAGGCCATGACGCCATAGGCGCGGACATGGCCGACGCGGCGCACGATGCGCGGCACGATCAGGCAGCCGAGCACGAAGCCGACTGCCCAGCCGGTTCCGATCAGACCCAGTTCGGTTGTCGAGAACCCCTCGATCGCGCCGCGGATCGGCAGAAGCAGGCCGTGTATGCCGCCTGCGACGAGGAGGAGGGCCGACCCCATGAGGAGCGCGGCGACGGGAAAGAGCTGGGATGCCATCTGGACCGGGGGGCGCCGAATGCGTCCGATTTGAATCGATTGTGGTGGTGCGACTTTGTCCGTCGCTCCCATGTCCAAATGATGGCACTTTATGGTGAATATTAAGTTTACAGAATGAAAAACCGAAGGAACCTCAGGTTTTTATCTGACGTTCCCGTCCAGCGCGGCCTTGAGCGCGAGAAGATCGCGCCAGACGAGACGTTTTTGTAGTGGCTGTAACAGAAGGTGCGCCGGCGAGAGCGTCGCCATGGCCTGGATCTGGCGGCGGCCGGTGACGTAGGGGCGCCATTGGCCGCGGACCCGCAGAATCGCTTCCGAGGTCTGCAGCATCTCTTTCGCCGCCGTCGTGCCGAGGCAAATCAGGAAGTCGGGATCGACCAGGGTGACCTGGCGCTCGATGAACGGGCGGCATACGGCGGACTCCTGCGGCGTCAGCGCGCGGTTGCCCGGCGGGCGCCAGGGCACGATCGGCGCCACATAAATGTCAGCGCGCTTCAGTCCGATGGCCGCAAGCATGCGGTCGAGCAACTGGCCGGCTGCTCCGGCGAAGACTTCGCCCTGGAGGTCTTCGTCGCGGCCGGGCGGATCGCCGACCAGCATCACCCGCGCCGTCGGGTTGCCCTCGGCGAACACCAGCGACTTGGCCGTCGTCCTCAGCGCGCAGCCCTCGAAGTTGGCGACGACGTCCTTGAGCTCGGCCAGGGTTTCGGCCCGCGCGGCGGCGTCGCGGGCCGCCAGCGCGTCCGCCTCGGGCGAGGCGGCCGTGGCGATCATCGGTTGCGGCCGGGTGACAGGCTCGGCCATCTGCGGCAGGGCGCGAGGCTCCGGGGCCAGTGCCGTCTCCACCGGACGCGGCGCGAGGCGATTGACGGGCTCTTCCTCGATCGCCACGTCGACCTCGTTGGCGACGTACCAATCCAGGAGTGCCGCCAGCGCCGCTTGGGTCGGATTTGGAGGTTCGGGAGCCATCATGTCGCTATTGAGTAGGCGCAAGCGTCGCCGGTGTCGACCCTGCCGGGCGCGGCTGCGCAGACAAAGTTCATGGCCCTTGCGCGCCCGCACGAAGGCGGCGTGTTGAGGGGGCGTGGCAAGGATCCGTTCCTCGATCCGTGGTCCCTGGCGAGGCGGCGGCGGATGGATGTCCGTCGCCGGCGTCCGGCGCCGAGATCCCGTTGCACAATGCATCAATTGAACCGGCGAATGCCTTCGGGTTTCGAAATATTGTCGTGCCGTTTCGAGCGCCGTGATCCCGCATGATGTTGATGCGAAAGCATCATCAAGTCCTTCGCAATGCAGCAATTTCGGCATTGCCTGAGGTTTGTTGCTCTTCTAAACAGGGTCCAGTCACGAAACCGGATAGGCAGCATGACCAGCACGACTGAGCTTCCCGAGCGCGAGGCTATGGAATTCGACGTTGTGATCGTCGGGGCGGGTCCCGCCGGTCTTGCTGCCGCCATCCGCCTGAAGCAGCGCGATCCGGAAATCTCCGTCGTCGTGGTCGAGAAAGGGTCCGAGGTCGGGGCGCATATCCTGTCGGGCGCCGTGATCGATCCGATCGCGCTCGACAAGCTGCTGCCCGAATGGCGGCAGGAGGACGACACCCCGCTGAAGACGCCGGTGACGGAGGACCAGTTCCTGTTCCTCGGCCCGGCCGGCTCGGTCCGTCTGCCGAACATCCTGATGCCGCCCTTGATGTCGAACCACGGCAACTATGTCGTGTCGCTCGGCAATGTCTGCCGCTGGCTCGCGGCGAAGGCCGAGGCGCTCGGCGTCGAGATCTATCCGGGCTTCGCCGCCGCCGAGCTGCTGCATGACGAGAACGGCGCCGTCGCCGGCGTCGCCACCGGCGATATGGGCATCGGCCGCGATGGCGAGCCGGGCCCGAATTATCAGCGCGGCATGGAGTTGCGCGGAAAATACACGTTGATCGGCGAGGGCGCGCGCGGCTCGCTCGCCAAGCAGCTGATCGGCGCCTTTGGCCTCGCCGAAGGGCGGGAGCCGCAGAAATACGGCATCGGCATCAAGGAGCTATGGCAGGTCGATCCGAAGCTGCATCGGCCGGGTCTGGTGCAGCATTCCTTCGGCTGGCCGCTCGGCGGCTCGACCGGCGGCGGCTCGTTCCTCTATCACCTCGAGGACAACCAGGTCGTTGTCGGCTTCGTGGTGCATCTGAACTACGAAAACCCCTACCTGTCGCCGTTCGAGGAGTTCCAGCGCTTCAAGACGCATCCGGCGATCGCGCCGGTGTTCGCGGGCGGCAAGCGGATTTCCTATGGCGCCCGCGCGATCACCGAGGGCGGCTTCCAGTCGGTGCCGAAGCTGGTTTTCCCGGGCGGGGCGCTGATCGGCTGCTCGGCGGGCTTCGTCAACGTGCCGCGCATCAAGGGCAGCCACAATGCCATGCTTTCGGGCATGGAGGCGGCCGAGAACGTCGCCGACGCGCTGGCCGCCGGCCGTGCCCATGACGAATTGCTGGGCTATGAGGCGAACTGGCGGTCGGGGCCCATCGGCCGCGATCTGAAGCGGGTGCGCAACGTCAAGCCGCTCTGGTCGAAGCTCGGCACCTATCTCGGTATCGTGCTCGGCGGCGCCGACATGTGGGCCAACACGCTCGGCTTCTCACTGTTCGGCACGCTGAAGCACGGCAAGCCGGATTTCGCGGCGCTGAAGCCGGCGGCGGATTGCAAGAAGATCGACTATCCGAAGCCGGACGGCGTGCTGACTTTCGACCGCCTTTCCTCGGTGTTCGTGTCGAACACCAATCACGAGGAGGACCAGCCAGTCCATCTCAAGGTGCTCGATCCCGCCTTGCAGAAGGCGTCGGAACACGACGTCTATGCCGGACCGTCGGGCCGCTATTGCCCGGCTGGCGTCTATGAATGGGTGGAGGATGCGGAAGGGCCGCGCTTCGTGATCAACGCGCAGAACTGCGTGCACTGCAAGACCTGCGACATCAAGGATCCGAACCAGAACATCAACTGGACCGCGCCGGAAGGCGCCGGCGGTCCCAATTATCCGAATATGTGACAGTAGATTGGACGATATCGGTGAATACAGCGTTCACCGATATCGCATCTCCATGGGTGGGCTCCGTATCCCCGCCGTGCTAGCAGGGCCGGTCCTGTTTTTTCCTCATGGAGATTCCGTCAGTGCTTGTTGAGAAGCTTTCTAGCTTTCGGTCGTCCGCGCTCGGCTTGCTGCGCATCGTTTCCGCCCTGATCTTCTTTGCTCACGGAACGCAGAAGATTCTCGGCTTCCCGGCATCGGATAAGTCCCCGGAAATGTTCAGCCTGTCCTGGACGGCGGGCATGCTGGAGCTTGTCGGCGGTTTCCTGCTGATCATCGGCCTGTTCTCCCGGCCGGTCGCCTTCGTGCTGTCGGGCCTGATGGCCTTCGCCTACTGGATGGCGCATGCGCCGCGCAGCATCTATCCGATCCTGAATGGCGGCGACGCCGCCATTCTTTACTGCTTCATCTTCCTGTACATCGTCTTCGCCGGCCCGGGCCGCTGGAGCATCGACGCGATGACCGGTCGCGAGCGCGTCTGATCAGGCTGTCAGAAAGCCGAGCAGCGTGGCGTTGAAGGCGGCGGGCTGCTCGACATTGCAGAGATGGGCGGCGTTGCGGATGACCTCCATCCGTGCGCCGTCGATCGAGGCGACCCATTCGCGGGCCTTGGCCGGCTGCACGCTCGCGTCCTGGTCGCCGCAGACCACCAGGGTCGGTGTCTGGATCAGCGTCAGGTCTTCGCGCAGATCCATCTCGCCGAGCGCCTCGCAGCAGGCGGCATAGCCCTCGGCGGGCGTCGCGAGGATCATGGCGCGGATGCGCGCCACCGTCTCCGGCGCGGCATGGCGGAAGGCTTCGCGGAACCAGCGGCCGACCGCGGCATCGGCCAGCGCCGCCAGGCCCTCGTTGCGGGCCGTCTTGGCACGGCCTTCCCACATGTCGCGCGGCGGCATGTGCGGCGCCGAGGCGCAGATCACCAGCTTCTCCACATAGTCCGGCTTGTTGGCCGCGAGCCAGGCGGCGACCATGCCGCCCTTGGACAGGCCCACGACATGGGCGCTTTCCACCTCGGCGGCATCGAGCACGGCGCGGGCGTCGCGGCCGAGGCGGTCGATCGTATAGGGCGTGTCCGGAACGTCCGAGCCGCCATGGCCCCGATCGTCGAACCGGATCACCCGGAAATGCTCGCGGAAAGCGGGAAGCTGGTGCTCCCACATGCTCATGTCCGCTCCGAGCGCATTGGTCAGGAGCAGCGCAGGTTTGCCATTGTCCGGATCGATCTCGACATTCAGTCGGATTCGATCGTCCATAGCGATCATTGGCATGAGTGACCCCGTAGAACTTGCCAGCGCGACCGGCCCGCCCGCATCATGGCGCTACGCCCTCGTCGGGTGCCGTGCAGGCCATAGCCTATATAACGCAAAGGACGGGGCCAAGGGACAGGATTACGCAGCGGGGGCCTCGTCGTTGTTGAGTTTAAATTATTCTATCTATAGGTATATAGTATGAATGCGCGGCCGCTCCCTGCCTCGATCGAGGCGACACAGGACCTGCTCTCCGGCGGCGGCTATGTGTCCGATCGCGCGCTTGCCACTGTACTTTTCCTGTCGCTGCGCCTGAAGCGTCCACTGTTTCTCGAGGGCGAGGCGGGCGTCGGCAAGACCGAGATCGCCAAGGTGCTGGCCGCGCAGCTCGGCCGGCCGCTGATCCGTCTGCAATGTTATGAGGGGCTGGACGTCGCCTCAGCCGTCTACGAATGGAACTACGCCGCGCAGATGGTCGAGATCCGCGCCGCCGAGGCGGCCGGCAGCGTCGATCGCGCGCGCCTCGTCGACGACGTCTTTTCCGAGCGCTTCCTGATCCGACGGCCTTTGCTTCAGGCGCTCGAAGCGTCGCCGGGCGGCGCGCCGGTGCTCCTCATCGACGAACTCGACCGCGCCGACGAGGCGTTCGAGGCCTATCTCCTCGAGGTGCTGGCCGACCATCAGGTCACCGTGCCGGAACTCGGCACCATCCGCGCCGCCGAGCCGCCGATCGTCGTCGTGACCACCAACCGCACGCGCGAGATCCATGACGCGCTGAAGCGGCGCTGCCTCTATCACTGGGTCGACTATCCCGACCGCGACCGTGAACTGGCGATCGTGCGCAGCAAGGTGCCCGGCGCCGGCGAGCGGTTGTCGAAGCAGGTGGTCGCCTTCGTGCAGGCGCTCCGTGGCGAGGGCCTGTTCAAGAGCCCGGGCGTCGCCGAGACGCTGGACTGGGCGGCGGCGCTGGTGGAACTCGACCAGAGCGTGCTTGAGCCGGCAATGACTTCCGATACACTCGGCGTTCTCCTGAAATATCAAGACGATATCGCCAGGATCGAAGGCAGCCGCGTCAAGGCGCTGGTCGATGCGGCGCGCGCGGAGGCCGGGGTCTGATGCGCGAGTCGGATCAAGGGGATCGCGACGTTCCCTCAGGCGGCAGGCTGGGCGAGAACATCGTCGCTTTCGGCCAGCTGTTGCGGCGCGCCGGACTGCCGGTCGGGCCGGCCGCCGTCATCGACGCGATCCGCGCCGTCGAGATCGCCGGCATCATGTCGCGCGATGATCTTTATTGGGCGCTGCACGCCGTGCTGGTGACGAAGCGCGAGCAGCGCGCCGTCTTCGACGAGGCGTTCCGGCAGTTCTGGCGAGCCGGTCGCCTGCGCGCGCCCCTGCTGGTCGATCTTCCGCAGGCGCCGTCCGCGCCGGACCGGCCGATGCCGAGCCCGGCCGCCGCCCGCGTCGCGCAGGCGCTGTTCTCGGATCGCGACGGGATCGAGCCGGCGGGCGAGGAGCGGGCCCGCGAACTGCGCCTTGCGGCCTCTGTCGAGGAGCGATTCCTGCGGCTCGATTTCGCGCAGATGAGCGCCGAGGAGATCGCCGAGGCGAAGGCGCGCATCGCCAGGCTGACGTTCTCCGCCGACCGGGTCCGTTCCCGGCGTCTGGTCGCCGCGCCGCGCGGCTGCATCGATCCGCGCCGGACTCTGCGCGGGGCATTGCGCACGGGCGGCGCGATGATCCTCCCGCTGGCGCGGAAGCCCGCCGTCACGGTGCCGCCCGTGGTCGCGCTCTGCGACATTTCCGGCTCGATGCAGCAATACAGCCGGATCGCGCTGCATTTCCTGCATGCGCTCGGCGAGACGCGGCGGGTGGAGAGCTTCCTGTTCGGCACGCGCCTCACCAATGCCACGCGCGCGCTCCGGCTCCGCGATCCTGACGCGGCGCTCGCCGCCTGCGCCGGGGCGGCGCCGGATTGGTCCGGCGGCACCCGCATCGCGGCCGCGCTCGACGATTTCAACCGCTTCTGGTCGCGGCGCGTGCTCGGCCAGGGGGCGATCGTGCTGCTGGTCACGGACGGGCTGGAGCGCGACGACATCGAGCGGTTAGGGATGGCCATGGATCGGCTGCACCGTTCCTGCCGCCGGCTGATCTGGCTCAACCCGCTGCTGCGTTTCGACGGCTTCGAGGCGCGCGCGCGGGGCGTGCGCGCGATGCTGCCGCATGTCGACGAATTCCGCGCCGTGCATTCGCTCGCGGCGGTGGCCGATCTGGTGCAGGCGCTAGGCGCGCAGCGGGCGGACGAGCCCGACCCGCGCCGCTATCTGGCGAGGGCTTGAGGGAGGAGAGGCGATGAACGCCGACGAACCGCTGCGACTGGAGGAGGCCGACGTTCTCGGCGTCGCCGAGGACTGGGTTAGGGCCGGGCGCGCCGTCGCGCTCGCCACGGTCGTCGAGACCTGGGGATCGGCGCCGCGCCCGGTCGGCAGCCATCTCGTCATCGATGCCGACGGCCATTTCGAGGGCTCGGTCTCGGGCGGCTGCGTCGAAGGGGCGGTGATCGCCGAGGCGGTCGACGTGATCGGGTCGGGAGAGCCGCGCCTGCTCGAGTTCGGCGTCGCCGACGAGACCGCCTGGCGGGTCGGGCTTTCGTGCGGCGGTCGCATTCGCGTCTATGTCGAGAAGGTGCTGTAGGTGGACCGCTTCACGCTCAGAGCCTTGAACGAAGCGCGCCGGCAGCGCCGGGCCGCCATTCTCGTCACCAATCTCGCCTCCGGCGTGGTCCGCCTGTTCCGCGAGGACGATGCCGGGCTCGACCGGATGATCGAGCCGGCGCTCGCCGCGATCCTGCCGGAACGCTTTCGCTCGGCCCGCTCCGGCATGGTGCAGACGCCGGAAGGCGACGAATTCTTCCTGACCGTGCATGTGCCGCCGCCGCGCCTTGTCGTGATCGGCGCGGTCCACATCTCGCAGGCGCTGGCGCCGATGGCCCGCATCGCCGGCTTCGACGTCATGATCATCGATCCCCGCACCGCCTTCGCGACGCCGGAGCGCTTCGCCGGCAGCAATCTCGTCGCCGAATGGCCTGAGGACGTGCTCCCGCGCCGGCCGCTCGACGCCTTCACGGCGGTCGCGGCGTTGACCCATGATCCGAAGATCGACGACATGCCGCTCCGCGCGGCGCTCGACGCGAATTGCTTCTATGTCGGTGCGCTCGGCAGCCGCAAGACGCATGCGAAGCGGCTGGAGCGGCTGGCGGAGGCGGGCGTCGCACCGGAGGCGCTCGCTCGGATCCGCGCGCCGATCGGCCTCGCCATCGCCGCCCAGTCGCCGGCCGAGATCGCGGTCTCCGTGCTTGCCGAGGTGATCGAGGCGCTTCGGAAACGCGGTGTCGCGGGCGAGGGAGCGGAGACGTGAGGTTCGGCCCCGTTCCCGTTGCCGAGGCCGAGGGCGCGATCCTGGCCCATTCGCTCGCCTTCAACGGCCACACCCTGCGCAAGGGCGCGCGGCTTGATGCCGGCCATCTCGACGCCCTCCGCGCTGCCCGGGTCGAGACGGTCGTGGTAGCGCGGCTGGAGGCCGGCGACGTCCACGAGGACGCGGCCGCCGCGCGCCTCGCCGCCGCCGTCGCCGGGCCGGGCGTGGAGGTTGATGCGCCGTTCACCGGCCGCGCCAACCTGCATGCCTCGGAGAATGGCGTGCTGGTCGTGGATCGCGCCGCGATCGACGCCTTCAACCGCATCGATCCGGCGATCACGCTGGCGACGCTCGCCGCGCATGCGCCGGTAACGGCGGGGCAGATGGTCGCCACGGTGAAGATCATCCCCTTCGCCGTGGGCCGAGACCCGCTGGAAGCGGCGGAACGGATCGCGGCGGCGTCGGCGCTGGTCCGGGTCGCAGCTTACAGGCCTCTGAACGTCGGCCTCGTCGGCACCATGCTGCCGAGCCTCAAGTCGTCGGTCATGGACAAGACGCGGCGGATGACCGAGGCGCGCCTGAAGCCCGCTGGCGCCACGCTGCTGCCCGAGCGGCGGGTCGCGCATGACGCCGCCGCCATCGGCGCCGCTTTGACCGCGCTGACGCTGGAGGGCGCGGAGCTTCTCGTCGTCTTCGGTGCCTCGGCCATGGTCGATGCCGATGATGTCGTGCCGGCCGGCATCCGTTCCGCCGGCGGGCGGGTGCTGCATCTCGGCATGCCCGTCGATCCCGGCAATCTGCTGTTGCTCGGCGAACTCGGCGGACGGCCGGTGATCGGTGCGCCGGGATGCGCGCGCAGCCCGCGCGAGAATGGTTTCGACTGGGTCCTCGGGCGCCTGCTGGCCGGGCTTCACGTCGGGCCGGAAGAGATTTCCGGCCTCGGCGTCGGCGGATTGCTGATGGAGATCGCGTCGCGGCCGCAGCCGCGCGAGACGCCGGAGCCGAAGGCGCCCAAGGTCGCGGCGCTGGTGCTGGCGGCGGGGCAGGGCCGGCGGATGGGCGGCCCCAACAAGCTGCTGGCACAGCTCGGGGGCCAGAGCCTCGTGCGGATCGTCGTCGACGCCGCCCTGGCGAGCCGGGCCGAATCGGTCACGGTCGTGACCGGGCATCGCCGTGACGAGGTGGAGCAGGCGCTGGCGGGCGCGGATGTGCGACGGGTCCACAATGAGGACTACGAGGACGGCCTCTCCACCTCGCTCAGAGCGGGTGTGGCCAGCCTCGGCGCGGATGTCGATGGCGTACTGGTGATGCTGGCCGACATGCCGCTGGTGACGGCGCCGACCCTCGACCGGCTGATCGCCGCCTTCGATCCCGGCGCCGATCGCCTGGTCGTCGTGCCGACCCACGCGGGCCGGCGTGGCAATCCGGTGCTCTGGTCGCGCGCCTTCTTCACCGAACTGCAGGCGATCGAGGGCGACACCGGCGCGCGGCACCTGATCGACGCGCATGCCGACGCCGTCGTCGAGGTCGAGATCGGGCCCGAGGTGGCGCTCGATCTCGATACGCCGGAGGCGCTCAAGGCGGCCGGCGGCACATTGCCGGCCTGAGATCTAGTCGCCGCAGCAGCTGTGCGCGGCGGTAGGACGATCCTCATAGCGGTCGTGCAGGCGGACCCAATCCATGGTCGATTGCTCGTCGCGTCCCTTCGGGGTGAGATCAAGCAGGTTGTGGGCGCCCAGCAGGATGTCGACCCCGCGCGCATAGGCCGAATAGTTGTGGAAGATCCGCCCGTCCGGGCCCTTCGTGAACACGCTGATGCCGTGATGCTCGTCCGGCGCGCCGTCGTGAAGCTCGTAATTGTACTCGTAGCGGCCGGCGGCGCCCTCGGCCTCCGACGGGTAGACCTGGTAGTCGACGTTGAAGTCGCTGCCGGCCGAGGACACCCATTTGAACGTCCAGCCCATGCGCTTGCGGAAGTCCTGGAACGCGGCATAGGGAGCGCGCGAGGCGGCGACCAAGGTTACGTCATGGTGCGGGAGGTGCAGGTTGGCGCCGTCGAAATGGTCGGCGGTGAAGGAGCAGCCGACACAGCCTTCCTTCCAGTCCGGGCCGAACATGAAGTGATAGACGATGAGTTGGCTACGGCCGTCGAAGAGGTCGGCCAGCGTCTCGCGGCCATTCGGCCCTTCGAAGACATAGTCCTTGTCGACCTCGACCCAGGGCAGGGCCCGTCGGTCGGCGCTGAGCTGGTCCATGAGGTGGGTCAATTCCCGTTCGCGGGCGAGATGCGCCTTGCGCGCGGCGCGCCATTCCTCGCGCGAGACGACACGGGGCGTGGACGTCGATCTGTCGAGCATGTTCATGACGATCTCCTTCTGAAGGGACGATCCTTCCGTTTCGGTCGGCGCGGCCGGTGAGGGGCACGCCTCGGCGTTCGGTCGGGCAGGGCCCGGCCGTGATCGGCAGGACGGGCCTGCCCGATAGGATGAAGTCGCGCGGATCGGGGCCGCTTGGGCGGTCAGGCCGCGGCCGGACCGTCCGGAAAGTCTATTTTTTCGCGCCGCGGGTGACGAAGCGCTCGAGCCGGTCGATGACACCGGTCCAGCCCTTCTCGTGGCTGGCGCGCGTCGCCTCGTCGGCGAGGAGCGCGTGGGTGAGCGTCAACATCGTGCCGCCTTCTTCGCCGCGCAGGGTGATGGTCATCAGCGTCTTCTGGTCGGGCTCGCGGGTCCAGATCCAGGTGTAGACGAGCTTCTCGTCCTGGACGATCTCCCGGAACTCGCCGCTCGCCTCATGCGTCTGGCCGTCCGAGGCCTGGAAACGGATGCGAAAGCCGCCGCCGACCCGTAGGTCGATCTCCGCGGCCACGCTGCCCTCGACGGTTTCGTGCGGACCCCACCAGTGCACCAGCTTGGACGGGTCGGTCCAAGCCTTGAAGATGCGGGCGGGCGAGGCCTTGATCTGGCGCTTCACCGTGAGGCTCGGCAGGCTGATCGTCTCGGTCATGTCGGGTCGTTCTCCACGAAATCCGCAAGGCGGTCGAGCTGGGCCGACCAGAAGCGCTGGTAGAAGTCGAGCCATGCCATCGCGTCGGCGAGTGGCGCTGGGTTGAGCCGGCACGTTACCGTCCGTCCCGATTTCTGGCGGCTGATCAGGCCTGCGTCCGACAGAACGCCGAGATGCTTCATGATCGCCGGCAGCGAAACCGGGAAGGGCTCGGCCAGTTCGCTCACCGAGACGCCGTCCTCGCGTCCGAGCCGCGCGAGCAGGGCGCGCCGGGTCGGATCCGCCAGGGCGGAGAAGGTGCGGTCGAGATCTGCCTCGCTATACTTAACCATTTAGTTAAGTTACGTGCTGAGACCGGCCCTTGTCAAGGCCAGCGGGGCACCGCGACGCGTGGCGCCGCGCCTGGCCCATTTCCGCGATCTGGCAGCACTCGAAAAGAACGCTGCTAAATCATTGATATAAAATAGCTAAAGCGCATTTTGCGTTTGCTTTTTGATGCCGATGGCGAGACGATTCAGTCGTCCCGTCATGGGATGCTCGAACCTGCGATGAGGTGTCCATGCCGTCATCCCTGTTACGCCAGCTTTCCGGCTACGGGCTGACCACCGCCCATATCCTGTACCGGCTTCCCGACCATCCGCGCTTCCTGCAGAGCTATGTCTGGCAGGAGTACGACCTCGCTCCGGATTTCCCGGAGCTTAGCCGGTTCCTCGCATTCTGGCGGCGTGACCTGGATGGCGCGCTGCATTCGGTCCAGGTGGCCCACAGGCGGCTGATCGGGGCGGCGGAGTGCCGGATCGCCGCCGCCGAGTTCAGCTTGAACTGACGGGCATCGGCAGCCAGCGCGGGGGAAACGATGCCCGCCGGAGAGTTGCTTGGTCTCGCCTCTCCCCAAGGGAGCGGCGATCAGCATCGGCGGGTCGGGAGAAGCTGCGGCGTTTTCGGGCGAAGTGGATACCGGTTCGCGTGAAGAAAGCGCGACCAAACAAGGTGCTGGAGCCGTTCGGCGTTTCCAAGAAGCGCTGAACCGGTCTAGCCGTTCTGGCCGTAGGGCGGATTCGGGATCGCCTGGTGCGCGGCGCGTAGCGCCGCCGACCAGTGTGCCCGGAGATCGGAGAAATAGACGTCGCTGTCGTCGATGCGGTGCGACATCTCGACCTTCAGCCCGTCGCGGCGCAGGACGGCGATATCGATCGGCATGCCGACGCCCAGATTCGAGCGCAGCGTCGAATCCATCGAGATCAGGCCCAGCTTCAGCGTCTCCGGCAAGTCGGTTTCGCTGGTGATGGCGCGATCGAGGATCGGCTTGCCGTATTTGTGCTCACCGATTTGCAGATAGGGCGTGTCGGTCGTCGCCTCGATGAAATTGCCCGCCGAGTAGACCATGAACAGGCGCAGCCGCCCGCCCTTGACCTGGCCGCCGAGCAGCATGGTGACGTCGAAGCTCGCCGCCTGCTGCTCCATCGACTTGCCGTGAATCCGGTAGACCTCGCGGATCGCGCGGCCGACGAACTGCGCCACCTTGAACATCGAGGGAATGGTGTAGATCGTCTCGATCTTGCCGGTCTCGGGGTTTTCGAGGCCTTCATTCAGCACGTTGAGCACGGACTGGCTAACGGCGAGATTGCCCGCCGTGGCGATCGTGATGACGCGCTCGCCCTCCTTCTGGAAGACGTGCAGCTTCCGGAACGTCGCGATGTTGTCGAGTCCGGCATTGGTGCGGGTGTCGGCCAGCATGACCAACCCGTCGCGCACCAGAATTCCAACGCAATAGGTCATAAACTCTTCATCCTGCCCAGTCCCGGCCGGAGTTTTAGGGGAGTGAGATTGAGGTGCAAGTGAAAATTCGGTGGCTCCCCTATCTCTTCGCGGCGCGCGCCTCGGCGACGACGATCGAGACCGTGGGCGTCGCCGCGCCTTCGCCATAGGCGGTTCCCCGCACCGGCGCCGCGCCGATAGCGTCCAGCCCGATGGCGAGGCGCACATGCGTGTCGGTCGGGCAGATGTTCATCGCGGCGTCGAAGCCGATCCAGCCGACGCCCTCGACGTGCGCCTCCGCCCAGCCGTGCTCGGCGCTCGCCGGTGCCTCGGCCTCGGGGCGGAAGATGTAGCCGCTGGCGAAGCGGGCCGGAATGCCGAGATGGCGCGCGGCGGCGATCATCACATGCGCGGCGGCGCGCGCGTCGCCGCGGCCCGAGGCGAAGGTCGCCTTCGCGCTGTCGTCCGTGCCGTCGCCGCCCGGCAGGATCTTCTCGTGCACGTTTCCCATCAGCGCGTGCAGGCGCGACAGCGGATCGGCCGGGGCCGCGGCGGCCACGTCCTCGGCGAAGGCGCGGATGGCGGCGTCGGGCGCGGTCAGTGGCGTGGTGCGCAGGAAGACGCCGATCGGAAAGCGCTCCTTCTGGCCGCGCACCATGCCGGCCATGTCATGCATCTCGACATCGCCCAGGGCGGTGATGACGAGGCCGTCCAGCCGGCCCTCTGTGGTGAAGGAATGGACGATGTTGCCGAACGGGTCGGTCGCCGGATCGAGACGGCAGTCATGGTCGACCTCGATCCGCCAGTTGACCACGAACTGTCCGTCATGGCCGCGCGGTGTCAGGCGCAGGGTCTGGATCGCGCCCGTCGCCGGCGGATCAAAGCGATAGGCGGTCTCGTGAACGATTTTAAGGCGCATGACGCGAGTCCGTTCAGGCCAGATACTGGTCGGTGATCGCCTGGCCGAGGCGGGCGTTCTCGCCGATGAACTCGGTCAGGAATTCGTGCAGGCCGTCACGGAAGACATCGTCGATGGTCGCATTCTGCAGCCGGTTGCGGGTCGAGCGGGCGACGCGCTGCGCCAGGCCCTGCCGGCCATAGGCGAGCGACAGCTCGTCCAGGAAGCCGCAGATATTGTCGTAGCAGGAGGCGAGCGAGCGCGGCAGCTGGTCGTTCAGCACCAGGAGGTCGGCGACCAGCCACGGCTTCAGGCTCTCGCGATAGACCCAGTGATAGGCGGTGTTGGCCGAGACCGAGCGCAGGATCGACGACCACTGGAAATAGTCGAGGCCGCCGCCGACGCTCTCCTGCGCCGGCAGCAGCAGGTGGTATTTCACGTCGAGGATGCGGGCGGTGTTGTCGGCCCGCTCGATGAAGCTGCCCAGGCTTGAGAAGAAATACACGTCGTTGCGGATCATCGTCCGATAGGCGGAGCCGTCGAAGCGGAGCGAGGCCTCCTTCACATAGATCAGGAATTCGTTGAGCTTCATCCGGTCGCGGGCTGCCCCGTCGAACTGGCGCAGGCCGAGCCAGGCGCCGTTGATGGCCTCCCACATCTCCGAGGTCAGCGCCGTGCGCACGGTGCGCGCGTTGACACGGCCGCGCTCCAGGCAGGAGCGGATCGAGGACGGGTTCTCGGGCGAGAAGGCGAGGAAGTCGATGATGTTCTCGGCCGTCGGCTCGCGGTTCAGCGACTTGAACAGGCCGAGCGCGCCGGTCGCGGCGACGGCCGATTCCCATTCGTTCGAGCCGCCGGCATAGGCGATCGGCATCGCGGCGAGGCGGTTGGCGGCGTCGATGATGCGGGCGGTATTCTCGGCGCGCTCGACATAGCGGGCCAGCCAGAAGAGGTTGTCGGCGGTACGGCTCAGCACGGAACGGAACTCCGGAGATCAGGACGCGCGCCCGGTCCGATCCCGCATGCGGGAGCGGACGCTGGACCAGCGGATGGCATCGACGGTGGAGAAAGGGGCCTGCTCTCCCATGTTCGGGAGAGCCAAGGTTTGAGGGCGTCAGGCATCGAGCACCCAGGTGTCCTTGGTGCCGCCGCCCTGGCTGGAGTTGACCACCAGCGATCCCTCCTTGAGCGCCACGCGGGTCAGGCCGCCGGGAACGATGCGGATTTTGTCGCGGCCCGAGAGCACGAAGGGGCGCAGGTCGACATGGCGCGGCGCGATGCCGGCGTCGACGAAGGTGGGCGAGGTCGAGAGCGCCAGCGTCGGCTGGGCGATGAAATCGTCCGGATTGGCCTTCAACTTGGCGCCGAATTCCTCGCGCGTCTTCCGGTCGGAGGCGGGGCCGATCAGCATGCCGTAGCCGCCCGATCCGGCGACCTCCTTCACCACCATGCTCTCCAGATTGTCGAGCACGTATTTGAGCGCGTCCGGCTCGCGGCAGCGCCAGGTCGGCACGTTCTTCAGGATCGGCTCCTCGCCGAGATAGAAGCGGACGATTTCCGGCATGTAGGAATAGACCGCCTTGTCGTCTGCGACGCCGGTGCCGACGGCGTTCGACAGCGTGATGTTGCCGGCGCGATAGGCGTTCATCAGCCCCGGCACGCCGAGGATCGAATCCGGCCGGAAGGTGAGGGGATCGAGAAAATCGTCGTCGAGCCGGCGATAGAGCACGTCGACGCGCTTGGGGCCCTCCGTCGTGCGCATGTAGACGACGTTGTCGCGCACCAGGAGGTCGCGTCCCTCGACCAGTTCGATGCCGAGCTTGTCGGCCAGGAACGAGTGCTCGTAGAAGGCCGAGTTGAACGGGCCGGGCGTCAGCAGCGCCACCGTCGGGTCGCCCGGCGCCGAGCGCGGCGCCACCGATTTCAGCGTGGCGAGCAGCGCGTCGGGATAGTTCTCGACCGGGGCGATGCGGTGTTCCGCGAACAGATCCGGGAACAGCTTCATCATCACCTCCCGGTTCTCCAGCATGTAGGAGACGCCGGAAGGCGTGCGGGCATTGTCCTCCAGCACGTAGAAGGTGTCGGGATCGACGCGGACGATGTCGATGCCGGCGATCATCACATAGATGTCGTGCGCGAGCTTCAGCCCGGCCATCTCCGGCCGGTAGTACGGGTTCTGGTAGATCAGGTCCTGCGGGACGACGCCGGCCTTGAGGATCTCGCCCTTGAAGTAGATGTCGGTGAGAAAGGCGTTGAGCGCCTTGACCCGCTGCTCCAGCCCCTTCGACAGCTTGGTCCATTCCGGCGCGGTGATGATGCGCGGAATGATGTCGAACGGGATGATCCGCTCCTCGCCGTCATTGTCGCCATAGACCGCGAAGGTGATGCCGATGCGGCGGAACAGGAGTTCGGCCTCGGCGCGCCGCGTGGACAGAAGATCGGGCGATGTGGTGTCCAGCCAGCGCTTGAGGATCTCGTAGCCAGGCCGGCAGCTCTCGCTGGTGGCGCTCATCTCGTCGAAGGCAACGACCATCTGCGCGCTATCCCCTTGTGTTGTTCTGGCTTCAGAAGCGCAAGCACCGTGCCAACCGGCTTGGTGATGGCGAGGCGGTGGCTCCGGAGCCCGAATTGCGAGGTTCATTGCATATGAGCCGAGCAATCTTGGCTAGTACCAATCGGCGGATTTATCCGGATCGGTCGCGCGGCGGCGCGGAAGACGGCAATTGCCCGAAAACTGGACAGTCCTGCCGCCCCCCTTGCAGGCAGGGCCGCGAAGCCCGCTGTCGGCGCGGCGAGGCGGAACGCATGACGCTCCGATGCGTTTTCCAGTCTCTCGTATCGAATGCGTCACTGGACGCGCGTCGGGATGGCTCTGGCGCCCTGCGCCGCGCCACCCCCCATGCCGGAAGCAGCGTGGCGAGAAAGGGCACCGCTGCCCATGGCCACGGACAAGGCTATGCGTGCCGGGACGTCGGAGGCGGCCGGGAACGGCGGAAAGGATGGAGCCATGCAGACGATCAAGCCGTTCCTCTGGTTCGACAATCAGGTCGAGGAGGCGATCATCTTCTACGTGTCGATCTTCAAGCACGCCAAGGTTCATCGTGTGGCCCGCTTCGGCGATGCCGGGCCGGGCCCGAAGGGCGCCGTCATGCTGGCCTCGTTCGAACTGGCCGGGCTCGAATTCACGGCGCTGAACGGCGGCCCGCGCTACAAGTTCAACGAGGCCATCTCGTTCGTCGTCGCCTGTGATCGCCAGGAGGAGATCGACGAGCTCTGGGATCGCCTGCCGGAGGGCGGGGGGGCGACCGGCCAGAATGGCTGGCTCAAGGATCGGTTCGGCGTCTCGTGGCAAATCGTGCCAAGCACGCTCGGGCCCATGCTGGCCGACCCGGATGCGGGCCGGACGACACGTGTCATGGAAGCGTTGCTCGCCATGAGCAAACTCGACATCGACGCCTTGCAGCGCGCCTATGAGGGCGAGCCGGTCTGAGCGTGGCCCTGGACGCATTCGTTCGCGCAAGGGGACATCCCTGTCCGAAATGCGCTAGCGTGCCGCCCGGCCGGCTGAGGTCGCGCCGTGAATGACCATGTTTCGGAACGATCGGAAGACAGATGCAGTATCGTCGTTTGGGGAAGTCGGGCCTTCAGGTCAGCGAGCTGTCGCTCGGCTCCTGGGTCACGTTCGGCAAGCAGGTGGACCAGCGCGACGCGCTCGACATCATGGCGCTGGCCTATGAGCGCGGCATCAATTTCTTCGACAATGCCGAAGGCTACGAGGCGGGCATCTCCGAGACGCTGATGGGCGAGGCGCTGGCCAAGCTGAACTGGAGCCGCGATTCCTACATCGTGTCGAGCAAGGTGTTCTGGGGCGGCAGCAAGCCGACCCAGCGTGGGCTGTCGCGCAAGCATGTGACGGATGCCTGCCATGCCGCGCTCAAGCGCCTGCAGGTCGACTATCTCGATCTCTATTTCTGCCACCGCCCGGATATCGACACGCCGATCGAGGAAACGGTCAGGGCGATGCACGATCTCGTGCAGCAGGGCAAGGTGCTCTACTGGGGCACCTCGGAATGGTCGGCCCAGCAGCTGACCGAGGCCTGGGCGGTGGCGAAGGATCTCAAGATCACGCCGCCGACCATGGAGCAGCCGCAGTACAACCTGTTCGAGCGCGAGAAGGTCGAAGGCGATTATCGCCCGCTCTACGAGCTGATGGGCCTGGGCACGACGATCTGGTCTCCGCTCGCCTCCGGCATCCTGACGGGCAAGTACAACAAGGGCATTCCCGCCGGCAGCCGTCTCGACCTGCCGGGCTATGAATGGCTCAAGGAACTCTGGCAGAGCGACAAGGGCCGCGAGCGGATCGCCCAGGTCGAGAAGCTGGCGGCCCTTGCCGGCGAGATCGGCATGCCGATCCACCACATGGCGCTGCTCTGGTGCCTGGCCAACAAGAACGTCTCGACCGTGATCCTCGGCGCCTCGAAGAAGGCCCAACTCGAGGACAACCTGTCGGCGCTCGACAGCCGTGACAAGCTCACCGCCGACGTGCTGGCGAAGATCGACGCGATCCTCGGCAACAAGCCGGCCGCGCCGCAGCGCTACTAGAGTCCTATCCAAATCGGCGAGAGCTGGCTGCTCCACACCCCTCCCTCGGGGAGAGGTGTGGAGCAGTGCTTGTGCCTCGCGGTCGGCGGAGATCTTTCTCCAGCATCAAGACTGACGCCGCCGGGCCGATTGCGCGGTCCGGCGGCGCAGGCTAAAGCCTGCGCATGACCAGCCCAACCGTCCGCTTCGCGCCGTCGCCGACCGGCTACCTCCATATCGGCAATGCGCGCCCCGCGCTCTACAACTGGCTGTTTGCCCTGAAGGCGGGCGGACAGTTCATCCTGCGCCTCGACGACACGGATCGCGAGCGCTCGAAAGAGGAATATGCCGAGGCGATCCGGCGCGATCTCGGCTGGCTCGGCGTCGCCCCGCACCGCTTCGAGCGCCAGTCACTGCGGACGGATGCCTATGACGCGGCCGTCGCGAAGCTGAAGGCGGCCGGACGGCTCTACGCCTGCTACGAGACTTCAGAGGAGCTCGATCGCAAGCGCAAGCGTCAGCAGGCGCGCGGGCTGCCGCCGGTCTATGATCGCGCCGGGTTGAGGCTGAGCGACGAGGAGAGGGCCAAGCTGGAGGCCGAGGGCCGCCGGCCGCATTGGCGCTTCAAGCTCGACGAGAGCGTCGGTCACGTCACCTGGGACGATCTGGTGCGCGGCCCCCAGACGGTCGATATCGCCTCGCTCTCCGATCCGGTCCTGGTGCGCGAGGACGGCACCTATCTCTACACGCTGCCCTCGGTCGTCGACGACGCCGACATGGGCGTGACCCACATCATCCGCGGCGACGATCACGTGACGAACACGGGCGTGCAGCTGCAGCTGTTCGAGGCGCTGGGCGCGCCGGCGCCGGTCCTTGGCCACCACAACACGCTGACGACGGCGACGGGCGAGGGGCTCTCGAAGCGCTCCGGCGCCTTGTCGCTCGGTTCGCTGCGCGAGGCCGGCTACGAGCCGATGGCGGTCAACTCGCTCGCGGTCCTGATCGGCACCTCGGCACCTGTCGAGCCGGTCGTCGACCTTCCGACGCTCGCCGGCATGGTCGACCTCTCCATGGTCTCGAAGGCGCCGGCTAAGTTCGATCCGGCCGATCTCGACGGCCTCAACGCGAAGCTGCTGCACGCCAAGCCCTATGCCGACGTGGCCGAGAGGCTTGCGGCGCTCGGCGTCGAGGGTGGCGAGGATTTCTGGAACGCCGTGCGCGGCAATCTCGTGCGCCTGCGGGACGCCGCTAAATGGTGGGCGGTCGTCATCGGACCGGTCGCGCCGCACGCCGCGGCCGATGTCGACGAATGGAACTTCGTCCGTGCGGCCGCGACGCTGCTGCCCGATGGCACGCTGGGCGGACAGAGCTGGAAGGTCTGGACCGACGCGGTCAAAGCCGCGACGGGGCGCAAGGGAAGGGCGCTGTTCCTGCCGCTGCGCCAGGCGCTGACCGGGCTCGACCATGGGCCGGAATTGGCGGCGCTGCTGCCGCTGATCGGTCGCGAAAGGGCCCTGGCGCGGCTTGAGGCCGTCGCCGCGCCGACAGGCTGAGCTCTCTTCACCCCTCCCAGAGGGAGAGGTGAAGATCAGAGGCGGCGCTCGGAGGCCTACAGGAACCCGCGCGCCAGCGCCGGGGCGGCGCTGGGCGCCGCCGGAAGCTGCGGCAGGAGCAGCGCATTGACGACGTGGTAGACGTCCGGGCGGCCGGGCCAGACCGTGCCGGCCTCGGAGAGGTCGGCGGCGAGCTGGTGCTTCCAGGTGCCGCGCTCCGGCTCGACGAAATGGATCGCCGCATGGTCCCAGAGTTTGCGGTACCAGCGCTCGTAGAGCGGGTCGCCGGTGACGGCACCGAGCAGCGCCGCCGCGGCGATGCCCTCGCAGAGCGCCCAGTGCATGCGCACGTCGGTGACGACCTTGCCGTCGAAATCCGTCGTGTAGACGAAGCCGTCATGGCCATCGACCGACCAGCCATAAGTGACGGCGTGGTTGAAGAGCGCGATCGACGCCTCGCGCAGCCATGCCGGCGGATTGGCGAGCGACGCCTCGACATGGAGCAGCAGGCGCGACCATTCCAGCCAGTGGCCGACGGTCGAGCCATAGGGGCGGAACGGGTGGGCCCGGTCGTCGGTGTTGTATTCCGGCACCGGCTTCCAGCTGGTGTCGAAATGCTCGGGCAGGAACCAGTTGTGCTCGCGCGCGGCGCCGTTGATCAGCCGGTTCGCCATCGACAGCGCGCGGTCGTACCAGGCCGGATCGCCCGACGTGTCGCCAGCCGCGAGGCAGGCCTCGACCAGATGCATGTTGGAATTGGCGCCGCGATAGTTCTCGGGATCGGAGAAGTCGTCGCCGAAGGATTCGCGCGACATCCCGGCTTCCTCGTCCCAGAAATGTTCCAGGAACACGGCCTGGGCGTGTTCGAAGAGCTCCCGCCCGCGCGGTCGGCCCGCCTCGGTCGCCGACGATCCGGCGAGCAGCACGAAGGCGTGGCTGTAAGCCTCCTTGCGTCCGGGCAGCGGGCCGCCGGTCGGGCTCAGAGCGGAGAACCAGCCGTCATTCTCCTTGTCGTGGAAGATGCCGAGCAGGGCGTCCACGCCGTGGTCGACGAGCGGGCCGGTGCCGGGGATGCCGCGCAGATGCGCCAGCGCCGCGACATGGGTCTTGCGGCAGGTCAGGTAGAGCTCGCGCGGCCGCGTCAGGTCGCTGGTGCCGTCCTCGAGCAGATAGCCGAAACCGCCGGCCTCGAGCCGCGCGCCGTTCATGAAGCGGATGAGGCGGCGGAACTGGTCGTCCAGCCAGTCGCAATGGGACGGCGTGGCGAGCCAGGGCGGCGTGGCGGTCGAAGTCATCCTGTTCCTCTCCCAGATGGTCCACGGCCTGATCACCGCCGATGGGCCGGGATCGGATGGACTCGTTGCAGTTTGTCGCGGCACGCATGCCACGCCGCGCGGGATGGCGCGGCAGCGTGCTAGTTGAACACCGAGTCGAGCGGGCCGTCCATGCTTCTTCCAGGACGGCCGGAGCCGCTACTGGGCGTAGAAATAGGAGGGGCCGACGCGGCGGGTGACGCCGACGGTGCGCGGTCCTTCGGCGAGGCCGGCGACGGGGGTCTCGACGCTGGCCGTGCCGAGATCGTCGGGCGTGATGCCGCCGGCGCGGTTGGCGAGCGTCTCGGGGTCCTCGCCGAGGAAGGGCGCGGCGCCGGGAATCGGCGGCACGGCCTCGGCGGCGGGCGTCGCGACCAGATTGGCCGCGTTGTAGCCGCCGTTCATGGCCTGGAAGGTCGTCGGCGTGCCGCAGGTGCAGCTCGGGTTGAAGCTGGTGCGATAGGAAAAGGCGGTCGCGAGCGCGCTATAGGGCGTCTCGTCGGTGACCGAACGCGCATCCGTGCTGCTCTGGCCGGGATTGCGATGGGCATAGAGCGCGACGTCGGCGCTCGGGCACATCTGCCGGCAGACGGCTTCGTCGGAGGCGAAGTTCGAGCGGCGTGTGGCGAAGCTGATTGGGAAATAATAGCCGTCGCAGGTGCGCACGCAGAGCGTCCGGTAGCTGCCGCCGCCGAAGCCGCGCTCGGTCTGCGCGGTCTCGGTGTTGCGGCCGGGATCGCGCGCCGGCACGCGGGCGACGTTCTGCGGCTGCACGTAGACGCGGTTGTCCGGATTGAACAGGCGCTCGAGGAAGTTGCGCGGCCTCTGGGGCGCGTTGGCGTAGGCCGCGTAGCGCGGGCCGCAATCGTTTTGTCCGAGCTGGCGCAGGATGTCGCCGCGCTGGCGATCGATCGCGGCGGGATTCGACGCGCGATTGCCCTGCTCGGCCTTGTTGAGGCGGGCCTGGATAGAGTTGATGCGCTTGGAGATCGCGGCGCATTCGGGGCCGGTATTGGCGGCCTTGAACAGTCCGCCGCGGCAGCCCGCCCGGCGCGCGTCGTTGTTGGCGGCGTTCAGGTCGGCGCGCAGGCGGCCGACATTGGCCTGCTGTCCGGCGCCGGCATTCTGGCTGCGCTGCAGCGAGGCCAGCTGGCGCTCGAGCCGGACGCAGACGCTGGAGGCCGCATCGGCCACGCCGATGCCGGCGGCGAGGATCGCCGCGGTCAGTACGATACGCGAAAACACTTTCTCGATACTCATTGAAGCGGCCCTTGCTCCGCTGCTTCCCGTTCGCCCGTCCTGCTCCCCGAGCGGCAGACCGAAATAGCATGGATGACCGGCAGGGTCATCCATCGCTGTCGCACTGGCAAGGAATTCGGCCGCGAAACTTCCCGGTCGCCGGCGTGATGACAGATATCACGATGTTTGAATGGCAATGCGCTCCATCTTGTGACTAGGTGGCCCTCAAAAATGCCGAGCGGGCGTCGAACCTCGCCGGATTCAGCACGAGAGCCTTACAATCATGTCCGCGCAAGCGTTCGCCCCGGGGCGGGGCGATTCCGGTCGACCCTGGCTGACGGAGGCCCGGGCGACGATCCTCCTGTCGCTGCCGCTGATTCTGACGAATCTCGCGCAGACCGTCATCACCGCCACGGATGTCGTCATCCTTGGCTGGGCGGGCGCCGACTATCTCGCCGCCGGCGCGCTTGCCACCAATCTCTATTTCGCGCTGCTGATCTTCGGCATCGGACTCGTGTCGGCCGTCTCGCCGATGGTGGCGCGTGAGCGCGGCCGCAACCGCCACGCCGTGCGCGAGGTGCGCCGCACGGTGCGCCAGGGCCTATGGGCGTCCGTCGCCCTGGCGGTCCCGTTCTGGATCGTGCTCTGGCATACGGAACAGGTGCTGCTCTGGTTCGGACAGGACGCCAATCTGGCGCGACTCGCGGCCGAGAACATGCGCGGCCTGCAATGGGCGATCCTGCCCTTCCTCTGGTATCTCGTCCTGCGCTCCTTCATCGCCGCGCTGGAGCGACCGTTCTGGTCGCTCGTCGTCGGCGTCGCCGGCGTCGTCTTCAACGCGCTGATCGTCTGGGCGCTGGTGTTCGGCCATTTCGGACTGCCCGCGCTCGGCCTGTTCGGCGCCGGCATCGGCAGCACGCTCTCGGCCTGCCTGATGTTCCTCGGCATGGCGCTCGTCTGCGGGCTCGACCGCCAGTTCCGCCGCTATCATGTCTTCGGCCGCTTTTGGCGGCCCGACTGGGCCCGCTTCCGCGCGCTCTGGCGGCTCGGCCTGCCGATGGCCGTCGCCGTCGGCCTCGAGGTCACCATCTTCAACGCCGCCGTGTTCCTGATGGGGCTGATCGGCCCCACGGCGGTGGCCGCCCACGCCATCGCCATCCAGGTCGCCTCGCTCTGCTTCATGGTGCCGCTCGGCTTCTCGCAGGCCGTCACCGTCCGCGTCGGCATCGCCTATGGCTCCGGCGATGCCGACGCGATCCGGCGGGCCGGCTGGACGCCCTTCTTCCTCGGCGTCGGCTTCATGGCCTGCACGGCGCTGATGATGCTGGCGATTCCCGAGGCGCTGATCGGCGTGTTCCTGGACCGCGCCGACGCGAAGAACGCCGAGGTGATCGCGCTCGCCGTGTCGTTCCTTGGCATCGCGGCGCTGTTCCAGGTGTTCGACGGCGCGCAGGCGATCGCCGGCGGCATGCTCCGCGGCATGCATGACGCGCGCGTACCGATGATCTACGCCGCGCTCGGCTTCTGGGGCGTCGGCCTCAGCCTCAGCGTGGTGCTCGGCTTCTGGGTCGGGCTTGGCGGCATCGGTATCTGGATCGGCCTGGCCACGGGGCTCGCCGCCGTCTCGGTGCTGCTGCTGGCGCGCTGGCTGCGGCGCGAACGGCTGGGGCTGATGCGCGGCGGCACGGCGGCGATCGTGTCGCACTGAGGCCGGGGCGGACGATTTTGACTGGCGGCCCTCGCTTGGGCGGCCGGCCTTCCTATATTGGGCGCAGTTTCGCAACGGAGAATGCCATGCGTCCCGTCCTCGCCACCCTGACCGTCGCCGCCGTCCTCCTCGGGGCCGCGCCGGCCATGGCCGACGATCCCGAGTTGATCTTCAAGGAATCGACGACCTTCAAGTGGGTGACGCCGAACGACAAGATCGCAATCTATGCCGTCGACGACCCGGAGGTGGAGGGTGTCGCCTGCCACTTCGCGGCGGCCGAGCGGGGCGGCGTCGCCGGCATGTTCGGCGTGGCGGAGGAGACGTCCGACGTCTCGCTCGCCTGCCGACAGGTCGGGCCGATCCGCTTCAAGGGCAAGATCGGCCAGGGCGAGGAGATGTTCAATCAGCGCCGCTCGATCTGGTTCAAGAAGATGCGGATCTCGCGCGGCTGCGATGCCAAGCGCAACGTGCTCGTCTATCTCGTCTATTCGGACAAGCTCGTCGACGGCAGCCCCAAGAACTCGATCTCGAGCGTGCCGATCATGCCCTGGGGAGACGCCCCGGCGGCGAGGTGCGGTGACTTCGTGAAATAGGCCGGAGCCGGCCCGATATCGGTCGGATCGGGGGCGGATCTGACCGACAAGCCTTGCGGGAGCGCGCGCGAGGCTCTAACCGGAAGAGCAGTATTCTATTCGGAGCTAATCTCGCATGAACGCCATCGTCCGCCAGCCCGATCCCAAGAAGCTGATCAAGGGCGCGACCGGGGATTGGGAAGTCGTGATCGGCATGGAAGTGCATGCCCAGGTCCTGTCGAAGTCGAAGCTGTTCTCCGGCGCCTCGACTGAATTTGGCGGGCCGCCGAATTCCCATGTCAGCCTGGTCGACGCGGCGATGCCCGGCATGCTGCCGGTGATCAACGAGGAATGCGTCGCGCAGGCGGTGCGCACCGGCCTCGGGCTCAACGCGCAGATCAACAACTACAGCGTGTTCGACCGCAAGAACTATTTCTATCCGGATCTGCCGCAGGGCTACCAGATCTCGCAGTTCAAGCAGCCGATCGTCGGCGAAGGCGAGATCATCATCGATCTCGACGGCGGCGAGAGCGTCACCGTCGGCATCGAGCGCCTGCATCTGGAGCAGGACGCCGGCAAGTCGCTGCACGACCAGCACCCGACCATGAGCTTCGTCGACCTGAACCGCTCGGGGGTGGCGCTGATGGAAATCGTGTCGAAGCCGGATCTCCGTTCGGCCGATGAGGCCAAGGCCTATCTCACCAAGCTTCGGACCATCGTCCGCTATCTCGGTACCTGCGACGGCAACATGGACGAAGGCTCGATGCGCGCCGACGTCAACGTCTCGGTCCGCCGTCCAGGCGAGCCGCTCGGCACGCGCTGCGAGATCAAGAACGTCAACTCGATCCGCTTCGTCGGCCAGGCCGTCGACTATGAGGCCCGCCGCCAGATCGGTATCATCGAGGATGGCGGCACGATCCACCAGGAGACCCGCCTGTTCGACGCCAACAAGGGCGAGACGCGCTCGATGCGCTCCAAGGAGGAAGCGCACGACTATCGCTACTTCCCCGATCCGGACCTGCTGCCGCTGGAACTCGACCAGGCCTGGGTCGAGGGCCTGAAGGCGGAACTGCCGGAGTTGCCGGACGCCAAGAAGGCGCGCTTCGTCGAGGGGCTGGGCCTGTCGGCCTATGACGCCGGCGTCCTGGTGCTCGAGCGCGATACGGCCGACTATTTCGAGACCGTCGCCAAGGGGCGCGACGCCAAGGCGGCCGCCAACTGGGTGACGCAGGAACTGGCGGCCCGGCTGAACAAGGACGGCAAGGAAATCGCCGCGAGCCCGGTCTCTGCCGATCAGCTCGGCGCGATCATCGACCTGATCGGCGACGGCACCATCTCGGGCAAGATCGCTAAGGACCTGTTCGAGATCGTCTGGAACGAGGGCGGCGATCCGCGCCAGGTGGTCGAGGCGCGCGGCCTGAAGCAGGTCACCGATACCGGTGCGATCGAGAAGGTCGTCGACGACATCATCGCCGCCAACCCGGACAAGGTCGAGCAGGTCAAGCTGAAGCCGACGCTCGCCGGCTGGTTCGTGGGCCAGATCATGAAGGCTTCGGGCGGCAAGGCCAACCCGCAGGCCGTCAACGACATCCTGAAGAAGAAGCTCGGCCTGGAGTAGGTCGGGAGGCCTACGGGCCGATCGAATATCGCGTTAGGATCGCCCTCGACGTTCCAAGAACTGTCGGGAGGCGATCATGACGAAGATTGTACGGAAGACACGGGCGAGCGCCACGGGCGCAATGGCCCTGGGGGCGCTTGCCATCGGTGCCACCGCGATAGGCGCAATCGCCTTGGGGGCCATGGCGATTGGCCGCCTGCGGATCCTGGAAGCCCGTGTCGACAATCTGTCCGTCGGAAGATTGACGGTCGAGCATCTCGACGTTCGAGACCCGGGGCGCTGAGGCGTGGGTCAGGACCGCATTCCTTGTCGAGTGGCTCGGTCTGAGGCGCGCCGTCCTTCCTGCTTGGTATGGAAGCCTTGCCTTGCCGTCGTGGGAAACCCAATTATGAGAGGCGACCCATCGCTCGCCGATCGGTGACCGATCCAGCCCTACCCCTACCCTTAGCCAAAGCCAAAGGTTTCCCATGTCCGTGAAGCAGACCCAGCCGATCGAGCTGCACTACTGGCCGACTCCGAACGGCAAGAAGATCACCATCATGCTGGAGGAGCTGGGCGTTCCCTACACGCTCGCCTTCGTCAACATCGGCAAGGGCGACCAGTTCAAGCCGGAATTCCTCGCCATCTCGCCGAACAACAAGATGCCGGCGATCCTCGATCCGGAAGGCCCCGACGGCAAGTCGATCTCGGTGTTCGAATCGGGCGCCATCCTGCTCTATCTCGGTCGCAAGTTCGGCCGCTTCTACCCGACGGCCGATGAGCGCGCCCGCGTCGAGGTCGAAGAATGGCTGATGTGGCAGATGGGCGGCTTCGGCCCGATGCTCGGCCAGCGCAACCACTTCTCGGAATACGCGCCGGAGCGCATTCCCTACGCCACCAAGCGCTACCAGGACGAGACGCACCGCCTCTACGGCGTGCTGAACCGCCGTCTCGCCGATCGCGATTATGTCGCCGGCGACTATTCGATCGCCGACATGGCGATCTTCGGCTGGGCCGCAGGCTGGGAGACGCAGCGCTTCGACACCTCCGAGTTCCCGCATGTGAAGAGCTGGATCGATCGGATGAACGCCCGTCCGGCGGTCGCCCGAGGCATGGCGGTCAAGGCGCCGGTCGCGCCGGTCAGCCTCAAGGATGACGAGGAAGCGCAGAAGGTTCTGTTCAACCAGCGCGCCCGCTAGGTCCTCGCGGGGCCCATTCCGTCGGGCCGCCATCCAGCGCGAAACGGACAAGCTGTTGTTCCCCGGCGGGGTGGTAGCCTCGCCGGAGCAAACATCCTATGATAACGGCAATGTCGGCGGCATGCCTTGAAATGCCGCGTTTCGTTTGACGCCCGTGATTGTGGAAAGGGCCCCCGGCGGATGCGCGGTACCCAGGATAAGACGCGGACGCTGCGGGTTCCCAGCCGGGAGCGGGTCGGCAGCCTTTCGGACCAGGTTGCGGCTGAACTCGGCCGCCGCATCGTGTCGGGCGTCTACGGTCCAGGCGAGACCCTGCCGACCGAGCCCATGGTGCAGGAGGAGTTTCGCGTTTCCCGCACCGCGGTGCGGGAAGCGGTCCGGCTGCTGTCGGCCAAGGGGCTGACGGTCTCGCGCCCCAAGATCGGCACCAAGGTCCGTCCTCGCGTCGACTGGAACATGCTCGATCCGGACGTCCTGCACTGGCAGATCGATCAGCGGCCGAGCGACGAGTTCATCCATTCGCTGTTCGAGATGCGCGAGATCATCGAGCCGGCCGCCGCTTCGCGTGCGGCCGAGCGGGCGACGCCGGAGGAGATCGAGAAGCTCGGCAAGGCGCTCGACGGCATCAAGAACCGCGATCGCGGCAGCGTCGACCAGATCCGCGCCGATCTCGCCTTCCACATGACCGTCCTCGAGGCGTCGCACAATCCGATGCTGCGCTCCGTCGGCGGCCTGATCGAATCCGGCCTTGTCATCAGTTTTTCGCTCGGCTGGCGTACGGTCATGGGCGATGACGCGGTGGTGCAGCATCGCGACGTGTTCGAGGCGATCCGCGACCGCAATGCCGACGAGGCGTTCCTCGCCATGCGGCGGCTGCTGCGCAATGCCAAGGGCAATGTCTTCGATTCGATTTGGGTCGGCCGCAATGCCGATACCGAGGGCGAGACGAGCCTCACCTAGTCCATCCGATGCTTCACAAGAACCGGCCGCGGCGGCAGCGCCGACGGCCGCTCGGCACAACAGGAGAGAAACCATGAGACTGATGCAGATCAAGACCGAGGCCGGCGAACGCGCCGTCGTCGCGACGGTGCCGTCGGGCGCCGGCGAGCGGTCCTACATCGTGCCGGGCTACGCGACCGTCTACCAGATCGCCAAGGCCGCGATCGCGGCCAAGACCGGCATCGAGGCGATCGTGGAGAAGGCGTCCGCCGGCGCCACCGAAGAGGTCGACCGCGCCGCGCTGCTCGCTTCCGGCCGCGTGCTTGCGCCGATCGACCACGAGGATCCGGCGCATCTGCTGATCACCGGCACGGGCCTGACCCATCTCGGTTCCGCCTCGGCCCGCGACGCGATGCACAAGACGCCGGACGAGGCGGAAGTGCTGACCGACTCGATGAAGATGTTCCGCATGGGCCTCGAGAACGGCAAGCCGGCCGAGGGCCAGCAGGGCGTGCAGCCGGAGTGGTTCTACAAGGGCGATGGCGCGCTGCTCGTCGGTCCCGGCCAGCCGCTGACCGCGCCGTCCTTCGCGCAGGACGGCGGCGAGGAGCCCGAGGTCGCCGGCATCTACATCGTCGGCGACGACGGCCAGCCCTACCGGATCGGCTTCGCCATGGCGAACGAGTTCTCCGACCACATCATGGAGCGGGTGAACTATCTCTACCTCGCCCATTCCAAGCTGCGTCCCTGCTCGGTCGGCCCCGAACTGCTGGTTGGCGCGCTGCCGGACGACGTGCGCGGCCGCTCGAAGATCTTCCGCGACGGCAAGGTGATCTTCGATGAGCCGTTCCTGTCGGGCGAGGCGAACATGTCGCACACGCTCGCCAATCTTGAATACCATCATTTCAAGTATGATTTCTTCCGCCGCCCCGGCCAGGTGCATGTCCATACCTATGGCACGGCGACGCTGAGCGTGGCCTTCGGTGTCAAGACCGAGCCCGGCGACGTGTTCGAGATCCAGTCCGACGCCTTCGGACTGCCGCTCCAGAACCCGCTCGCCTTCGCCAAGGAAGAGAAGGTCACCGTTACCCAGCTTTGAGGGTTGGCCATTGGGGGCGGGAGGGATACAAGGACGGAACTCTCCGAACCTCGGTTCCTGCCCCCTTTTCCCCGGCTCCGGCCGGGGCCATATCCGTTCCACGACGTTCAAGGATCATCTGATGAGCACACTCCACAAGAACTACATTGGTGGTGAATGGGTCGGCGGCACCGCGCGCCCCAACATCAATCCGTCCAATACGAACGAAGTGGTCGGGGAATTCGCGCAGGCGACGGCCGAGGACGCGAAGGCCGCGATCGACGCCGCCGCGGATGCGTTCAAGACCTGGTCGGTCTCGGGGATCCAGCAGCGCCACGACATCCTGAAGGCCACCGGCGACGAGATCCTCGCCCGCAAGGAAGAGATCGGCCGCCTGCTGTCGCGCGAGGAGGGCAAGACCCTTCCCGAGGGCATCGGCGAGACGACGCGCGCCGCGCAGATCTTCCATTTCTTCGCCGGTGAAACGCTCCGCCTGGCCGGCGAGCTGCTGCCGAGCGTGCGTCCCGGTATCGACGTCTCGATCACCCGCGAGCCGGTTGGCGTCGTCGGCCTGATCACGCCGTGGAACTTCCCGATCGCGATTCCCGCCTGGAAGCTCGCCCCGGCGATCGCCTATGGCAACACCGTTGTGCTGAAGCCGGCCGACCTGGTTCCGGGCTGCGCCTGGACGATCGTCGACATCCTGGTCCGCAACGGATTGCCCAAGGGCGTCGTCAACCTGGTCATGGGCCGTGGTTCGGTCGTCGGCCAGGCGATGCTCGATTCGCCGAAGATCAACGCACTCTCGTTCACCGGCTCGGTCGGTACCGGCAAGAAGGTCGCCGAGGCCTCGATCGCGGTGATGCGCAAGTTCCAGCTCGAGATGGGCGGCAAGAACCCGACCATCGTCCTCGATGACGCCGACCTGAAGGTTGCGGTCGAATCGACCGCCAACAGCGCCTTCTTCTCGACCGGCCAGCGCTGCACGGCTTCGTCGCGCCTGATCGTCACCGAGAAGATCCACGACCAGTATGTCGAGGCGCTCGCCGCCCGCATGAAGGACCTGGTCGTTGACGACGCCGTCAAGCAGGGCACGCATATCGGCCCGGTCGTCGACCAGAGCCAGCTCGACCAGGACCAGCGCTACATTCAGATCGCCAAGGACGAGGGCGGCACGCTCGCCTATGGCGGCGAGCGGATCGAGCGCGAGAACCCGGGCTTCTTCCTGCAGCCGACGCTGTTCACCAACACGACGCCGGACATGCGCATCAACAAGGAAGAGGTCTTCGGCCCGGTCGCCAGCGTGATCAAGGTCAAGGACTACGAAGAGGCGCTCGCGGTTGCCAACGATACGCCGTTCGGCCTCGCCGCCGGCATCGTGACCACCAGCCTCAAGCATGCGAGCCACTTCAAGCGTCATGCCGAGGCCGGCATGGTGATGGTCAATCTGCCGACCGCCGGCGTCGACTATCACGTGCCGTTCGGCGGCCGGAAGGGTTCGAGCTACGGCCCGCGCGAGCAGGGCAAGTATGCGGCCGAGTTCTTCACGACCGTCAAGACGGCCTACACGCAGCCCTGATCGGCTGCCGCATCCTGGACAAGGAAACGGGCGCCTTCGGGCGCCCGTTTTCGTTTGTCGGAAATGCCGGATCCTTCTTGTCATGAGCGCCTGGTTTCGCCAGCCGAACCAGGCCGGAGACGAGGCGAGGGGAGGTCGACTTGACCGGCTGCTCAGATCGCCGGTCGGTCGAGCACCAGCATGTCCTCGTGACTGAAATGCACGTTCACCGGCTCGCCGCGAGCCGGCGGCGCGCTGTGCGGGCGGTTGAAGGTGTCGAGCGAGATGACATTATCGCCGAAGCGAACGCGGATGCGGACGACCGCGCCGAGGAAGTGCACCTCCTCGATGACGCCCTTCAGGCTGTTGCGGCCCGGCTCGGTCTCGCCGATCGCCAGCGCCTCGGGCCTGAGCGCGACGGCGAGGCTGTCGCCGGACGAGGCGCCGCTGGTGCCGCGCGCCGCGACGACTTCCTGGCCGTCGATCGCGATGCGGCCGGTGGCTGTGTCGACCACGGTGCCGTTCAGCACGTTGAGCGTGCCGACGAAGGAGGCGACGAAGCGCGTCTTCGGGTTGTTGTAGATCTCGAACGGGGTGCCGAGCTGCTCGATGCGGCCGTCATTCATGACGCAGACCCGGTCCGACATGGAGAGCGCTTCCTCTTGGTCGTGCGTCACATAGATCGTCGTGATGCCGAGCGCCCGCTGCACGGCGCGGATCTCGTCGCGCAGCGAGATGCGGATCTTGGCGTCGAGCGCCGAGAGCGGCTCGTCGAGCAGCAGGATCTTCGGCTGCACGGCGAGCGCGCGGGCGAGCGCCACGCGCTGCTGCTGGCCGCCGGAGAGCTGGTAGGGATAGCGGCTGCCGACATCCGGCAGCTTGATCAGCGTCAGCATCTCCTTGACCCTGGCCGCGATCTCGGCCGAGGACTTCTTCGCCACCTTGAGGCCGAAGGCGATGTTGTCGGCGACGGTCATGTTCGGGAACAGCGCATAGGCCTGGAACACCATGCCGATATCGCGCTGGTTGGGGCGGAGATCGGTGACGTCCTTGCCGTCGATCCGGATCGTGCCGGAGGAGGGCGTCTCGAAGCCGGCGATCATGCGCAGCGTCGTGGTCTTGCCGCAGCCCGACGGCCCCAGGAACGAGACGAACTCGCCGCGCTCGACGGCGAGGTCGATGCCGTGGATCGTCGTCTGGTTGCCGAAGGTCTTGGTGATCTTCTCGAGCGTCAGGAAGGCCATGCGCGGGGTTCCGGGTTCAGCGGCGGGTGTCGCTGCGGCGTCCGCCGCCGAAGAGCTGGATCAGGCCCATGCAGGCCCAGGTGATGATGAAGGCGATGATGGCGAGCGCCGCCGGCTCATAGGCGCGATTGGCGCCGACGAGCTGCAGGTAGGGGCCGAAGGCCGGCCGATTCAAAAGGCTCGCCATCGTGAACTCGCCGATGACGATGGCAAACGTCAGGAACGCGCCGGAGAGCACCGCGACGCGAACGTTCGGCAGGATGACCTGGAACAGGATGCGCGGCCAGGAGCTGCCGAGGCTCTGCGCGGCTTCCGTTAGGGTTCGGATGTCGATGGCGCGCAGGCCGGTGTCGACCGCCCGGTACATGTAGGGCAAGGCGAGCGTGACATAGGCGCAGGTGAGCAGGAAGTCGGTGCCGCGCGCCGAATTGGTGAGCGGTATCCAGGACGATGAATTGTACATCCGGATATAGCCGAAGACGAGCACGATGGCCGGGATCACCAGCGGCAGCAGCGTGATGAACTCGACCAGCGGCCGGAGCCGCGGCAGCTTCAGCTGCACCACATAGGCCGTCGGCACCACGAGGAGGACGCCGACGAGGATCGCGGCGATGGCGATCACGGCCGAATAGGTGAAGCTCGCCTGGAAGTTCGGGTCGCCGAAGACGACGCGATAGGCCTCGAACGAATATTCGCCGCGCTTCATGCGGAGCGAGAACTCGAAGGTCGCGACCAGCGGCACGAGGAAGTAGATCGCGCCGATGATGATGGTGATCCAGGGGCCGATGGCCGGGCGCTTCATCGCATCCACCTCTCGCTGCGCGAGCGGAGCCAGATATAGGCGCCGTTCGATAGTCCGGTGATCAGGATCATGCCGAGCGCCAGCGCGTAGCCGAGATTCGGATCGTGCAGCACGTCGCCGCGGATCTGCGCGAACAGCAGGATGGTGATGATGTTGAGCGACGAGCCGGTCAACGCGTAGGCGGTGGCGATGGCGCCGAAGGCATTGGCGAAGAGCAGCAGGAAGGCGCCGAGCAGGCTCGGCCACAGGATCGGGAAGGCGACCATGCGCCAGTACTGCCAGCTCGACGCGCCGAGGATGGCGGAAGCCTCGCGCCACTCGCGCTTCAGCCCGTCGATCGCCGGCGTCATGATCAGGATCATCAGCGGGATCTGGAAATAGAGATAAGTGAGCGTCAGGCCCCCGAAGCTCAACAGGTTGAAGCCGTAGCGGTAGATGTTGAAGCCGAAGATGCTGGTCAATAGCGCCGTGACGAGGCCCGTCCGGCCGAGCGTCGCCATGAAGGCGAAGGCGAGCGGTACGCCGGCGAAGTTCGACGCCACGCCCGAGAACGTCATCATCGTCGGCCGGATCCAACGCGGCACGCGGCCGAGCGCGACGGCATAGGCGATGAGGAAGCCGATCAGCGCGCCGCCAAAGGCGGAAGCCGCGCTGATCGCGATCGAGGTGCGATAGGCCCGGATGATGGTCGGCTGGTTCAGATTGGCGATGTTCTGGAGCGTGAAATTGCCCTGTGGATCCTGGAAGGCGCCGACCATCAGGAGCGTCGCCGGCACGATCAGGAACATCAGCGCGAACAGCATGAACGGCGCGACGCCGAGCCATGTCAGCGAGAGGGGGCGCGGTCTCGCTCGGGCGGGCTCTGCGGCGGATTCTGCCATGGCGGCCTGTCTGGTCTCTCTGGGGAATTCAGGATGCTGGCCCGCCCGGATCGAGGCAAGGGCAGGCCGCCAAATAATGCGGGAGAGCCGCCAGGCGGAAGGGGCGGGCATCATGGGAAAAAGCCCGGCCGGGGCCGGGCTCCCTTTTTTCCGGGCGGCGGAGCGCCGCCTGTCGGGTGGGCGCCTTACTTCGGAATGTCGGCGCCGACGACCGAATCCCACTGCTTGGCGATCACTTCCTTGGCGACGTTCTGCTGCTCGACCGTCGGGAACACGGCCTTGGCGTAACCCTCGGCCGGCGGCAGCTTGGCGAGCAGATCGGCCGGGATCTTGCCGTTCTTGGCGAGATCGTCGAAGCGGATCGGGTGGCAGTAGCCGGCGAGCCAGGCGAGCTGGCCCTCGTCGGAATAGAGATATTCCATCCAGAGCTTGGCGGCGTTCGGATGTGGCGCGTAGGCGCTAATGCCCTGCACATAGACGCCGGCGACGATGCCCGTCTTCGGCACCACGACCTCGGCGGCCGGGTTGCCCTTCAGCACGTCGCGCCAGGCGAGCGCGTTGTAGTCCCACGCGATCAGGATCGGCGTCGAGCCCTGAGCCAGCGACGCGGCCTTGCCGATGACGGGCACGAAATTTCCCTTCTTGTTCAGCTCGGCGAAGAACTTCAGCCCCTCGTCGCCGGCCTTGGCGATATCGCCTTCCGCGCCCGACAGGCCGGCGGCAAACACGCCCTGGATCGCCTGCGCCGCGACGCGCGGATCACCGGCTAGCGCGACGGAGTTGGCGTATTCGTCCGAGAGCAGGTCCTTCCAGTCCTGCGGCACCGTCTTGATGATGTCGGTGTTCACCAGGAAGGACATCACGCCGTAATAGTCGCCGTACCAGTAGCCCTCGGCGTCCTTGGCGGCGTCCGGGATCGTGTCCCAGGTCGAGACCTTGTAGGGCTGCAACAGGCCATCGGCCTTGGCCGACGGGCCGAAGGGCAGGCCGACGTCGATCACGTCGGGCGCCTGCGGGCCGGTATTGCCCTTGTTGGCCTTGATCGCCTCGATCTCGTCGCCGGAGCTGGCGTCCGGATTGAGCTCGTTGACGGCGATGCCGTATTTGGCCTTGAAGCCCTCGATAACGGCGCCATAGCCGCACCAGTCATGCGGCAGCGCGATCGTCGTCAGCTGGCCTTCCTTCTTCGCCGCCGCGATCAGTTCGTCGAGGTTCTGTCCGAGTGCCACGCCCGTGGTCGCGCAGATGGCGAGCGCGGACACCGACATCCGCAGCCAGTTCGTCTTCATGCTGTTTCTCCCCTCGGCACATCATCGCCCGATTGCCCCGGCGCGGCCCCCTGGCCGGCCAGATGATAAGCCGTCTCATGCGATAGCTAGCACGCAAGTTTGAAGCTTGGATGTCGCTCGCTTTCGTGAAGCGGATCTCTTGTGGATCCCACCGCCGCAGCCGGCAATGTTCGAGCGTTCGTCCCGGTGTGAACTGCCTTGCTGCCGGAGCGGCGTTGACGCTCCGGCAGACCCGACCATACCGCAGCCCGCGCCTGTCTGTAAGCCGGCTCATGGCTCGTCGTGGCGCCATGCGGGGCGAGGACGTTCGTGGCTTGCACGGACAGATGCCAGCCTGCGCCCGACAGGCCTCGCGACGGCGGGCCGAGCACGGACCTGGACCGAACACCGCGACGTTTCCAGCCCGCGACGGCAAACATCGCGGGCTCCAGGACAACGCGGGATCGCGGCAGAGAACCGGGTTGTCGCGGCATTCCGATGCGCGATCTCGCGGCGGCGCACGGCCCGTTGAGCCGCTGTCGCCACGGCCGTCGCAGCCTGGAGGGAGGACGGCGCCTAGCCGCCCGAGCCTCCTCCGCCTTCACCACCTGAGCCGCCACCTTCGCCACCGGAGCTACCGCCGCCGGTGTCGCCACCGCTGCCGCCGCCACCGGTCTCGCCACCGGAGCTACCGCCGCCGGTGTCGCCACCGCTGCCGCCGCCGCCGGTCTCGCCGCCGGAGCCACCGCCACCGGTCTCGCCACCGGAGCCACCGCCACCGGTCTCGCCGCCCGAGCCGCCGCCGCCGGTCTCGCCACCGGAGCTGCCGCCACCGGTCTCGCCGCCGGAGCCGCCGCCGCCGGTCTCGCCACCGGAGCTGCCGCCACCGGTATCGCCGCCCGAGCCGCCGCCGCCAGTATCGCCACTGCTGCCGCCGCCACCGGTGTCACCACCGCCGCCGCCGGAGCCGCCGCCACCGGCGTGGCCGCCCGGTTGGCCTGTCTCCGTACGGGTGACGCGCGGAAGCGGCTGGGAGCCACCTGAGCCGCTGGATGTCGCTCCGGAACAGGAAGATGTCTTCAGCATTTCGAAGACGATCGGCTGATTACACTGCAGCCGCTGCTGGGCCACGGAAGCAGAGATGAGGGCCGGTCCTTCCGCATATTGCGCGGATATCAGTCCAGCCGTCGCCGTGAAGATCATGGTCTTGATGTTCATGTCGTTGAATCCTGCGATGGCCCCCAAGATCGCAGCAAGGGTGTGCGGGGTATGCAGTCCCGTCAACGATCGGGCCTGTCAGGATTTGAGGCGCGTTCTGCTTCGTTGCTATGGAGGCCGACGACTAAGGGAGGCCATGTGTCGATCCAAAAATGGATCTAATTTTGAAGTGGTTGTCGAATAGGGCGCTTCTGGCGCGGTGGGGCTTTTCGGAAGGGGCGCGTCGCCGTGCGGCGCCTTGCCGCCCGATCACTTTCTGTTGTCGGGGGCGGCGCGTTCGGGGCGGGAGAGGCCGCGGATGACGCACTCGCCATCCGCGGCCCGGCCGGGCTCAGTTGCCGGGCTGGTTCTTGATCGCGGCGTCGATCTTCCGCTTCACCGCGTCGAGATTGAACGAGGCCGGATCCTGCATCGGCGGATAGTCGATGGCCGTCATGGCCAGCTTGGCGACTTCATTCTGCACGCTCACGAACCGCCAGAACTCGCGCGCGTAGAAGTCGTTCATATAGCCGCCGCCGAGATCGTTGAGGCTCTGCCCGCCGATCGACGGCGTGCGCTCGAACGGGTCCTGGCGGATGTTGACCATGGTCGGCATGTCCGTTGTCACCTTGGCGCCGGGCCAGCCGCCGGGCTGCTGGTAGAACTGGAACTTGAAATTGTCGATCCGGACCGCGCCGAGCTCAGGGCCGCCGAAATAGAAGAACTCGTGCCGGGCGGACGGACCCTTGCCGAGCAGCAGGTCGGTCTGGTCATAGCCGTCGAGATGGTTCTTGTAGGTCCGGTCGCCGAGCTCAACGCCCTTCAGGAGCTGGTCGGTGATGTCGGGGTTGCCGGCGGCCGCCACCAGCGTCGGGAACCAGTCGAGCGCCGAGAAGATGCCGTTCTCGACCGTGCCGGGCTGGACCTTGCCCGGCCAGCGGATGATCGCGGGCGCCCGGAAGCCGCCCTCCATCACCGTGCCCTTCGTGCCCTTGAACGGCGTCATGCCACCGTCGGGCCAGGTGAACACCTCGGCGCCGTTGTCGGTCGTGAAGACGAGGATGGTGTTGCCGGTCTCGCCGGCGTCGTCGATGCATTTCATGATCGCCCCAACACTGTCGTCGAGCTGCGCCATGCCGGCTTCCTCGAGGCCGTAATTGCTGGCGGCGTTCATGAGCGCCTGGTATTTCGGCGACAGGAACGTCCAGACATGCATGCGCGTCGTGTTGTGCCAGACGAAGAACGGCTTTCCGTCGGTCTTGGCCTTGTCCATGAAGTCGCACGATGCCTTGACCAGCACCTCGTCGAAGGTGCCCATGTCATATTTCGCCTTCGGCAGGATGTCGTGCATGTTCGGCACGTTGGTCATGTCCGGGTAGGGCGCCAGCGGCCCCTCGTCGACGACGCGCTGCTTGCCGATCTTGCCCCAGCGCGGCATCTCGGTCGTGTCGTCCGTGTCGGTCGCGTAGCTGTGCACCAGGTTGCGCGGGCCGATTTTGTCCCGGTACGACTGGTCGTTCGGGAACGAGTACCAGTACGGGTCCGACATCGCGTCGAGATGATAGAGATAGCCGAAGAACTCATCGAATCCGTGCCGCGTCGGCAGGTATTTGTTGAGGTCTCCGAGATGGTTCTTGCCGAACTGGCCGGTGGCGTAGCCCTGCGCCTTGAGCGCGGAAGCGATCGTCGCGGCCCTGGCCGGCATGCCGACATCGGCGCCCGCCTGGCCCACCGTCGTCAGCCCGGTGCGGAGCGGAATCTCGCCGGTGATGAAGCTCGCCCGCCCTGCCGTGCAACTCGCCTCCGCGTAGTAGTCGGTGAACATCATGCCCTCCGACGCCAGCCGGTCGAGGTTCGGCGTCTTGCCGGACATGATTCCGCGGTGATAGGCGCCGATGTTGAACCAGCCCACATCGTCGCCCATGATCACGACGATGTTGGGTCTGGCCTCCTGGGCCTCTGCCGGGGTCGAGACATGGATTGCGGCGAAGACCGTGGATGATAGCAGTCCAATGCAAATGTTTCGCATGGCACTCACGGGGTCATCCTCCTGCAATGAGGGAGCGCAGGCGCGCGAATGCGCGCATGCCAAGGAATGCGTCATCGAAAGGCGCGATAGGGAATGCTGATCTGCGGCGGCTTATTTCCGCCGCCGCGGACGATACTCTTCCAGGACGCGGCGCCTAAGACACAATCCCGTCACTGGATCTGTCGCCGGGCGTGATGGTCTCGGGTGCCTGACTGTCGCGGCGCTGTACTCATCGCGATTGCGGCTGACCGCTTGCCGACCGGCGGCGGCCGGTGTTGCCCCGGGCCGGGGTGGCCCGGGAGAGGCGCGGGCTCCCCCCGGCAAGCGGGCGCGACCGGCCTGTGCCGGCCGCCTTGGGGGCGATGCCAGCGCGGGGCAGGGAGGCTGATGGACAATCCCAGTTGCGGATCGCCGGCTGTGAATTTCGGGATGGAGGCGCTTGACCCTCCGGCCGAAACCGCCTATCTCCACACCCACGACGCGGCGCTCGTTGCGAACGCCTCCCGGCGGATCCCCGGATCCGGAAAATCGGCGAGGACGATCAAGCGCTTAGTTGGGGAATAGTTTAACGGTAGAACGACGGACTCTGACTCCGTTAGTCTTGGTTCGAATCCAGGTTCCCCAGCCACTCCTTTAAAATCCAGTAAAATCAATGACTTCGACGAGATTGGCGCCCGGAAGATCGGCGTCAACCGTAACAGTTTTCCGTGTGCTACGGCCGAGCACCTGTTGCGCTAATCGCTCGCCTGGGTTGCCATCTGCTATATTGCGACTCGACTGTTGGGGGAGGGCGCTATGGGCTGGTTTCAGGCGGCGGTGGATATTGGGCAGCTTATGTCCGGAATTGGGGCGCTAGTGGCGTCCATCTTCGCAGCAATTACGCTTCTTGAAATGAAACGCCAGCGGTCTGAAAGCTATAAGCCGGATCTCGCATTTAAATCTAAGTTTGCCTATTTCGGATTCGTGGAAGATGATTGCGCAAGGTCTGGGATGTGGGCCGCTTCTTCGGAATATCTATCGGCGGTCTATAGTTTTAATCATGATGAAGTGGGTGGCATTCCATCTTATAATCTGAATCTCACGAATGTAGGAAATGGAACGTCGAAGAATATTCGCGTTGATTTCAGTTTGGATGATGATGGTTGTATTGAATACATAAACAATCAATTCTATCAATAGGGAAAGATTATAAAGCTTGATCTTCGAGATGGCGGAACCTTGGAGTATAGAGGTGCCAACGGTGTCTCGGGCTTTACAATGCCTGCAGATATGAACGCGCATATAGACTATGTTCTCCCCGCAAACGTTGATGCTGAGGGGGTTGTAGTTAGGTTGCCTCTTCAACTAACGACCGTGATATCCCTATTCTACTGGGCTTGGATGGGCGATCCAGAGCGAAAGCTGAAGGAGGATATCGTCGAATTCGAGTGCGGAATTGACTTTACTGACATTGGTGGTGTCTCCCGTCATCAGCAATTCCAACTGGCGCCAAAGCTTCTTTCTCTGGCTGGAGGGCCTCATCAACATGAGGGTGTGCTCTCGATATCGACACGCATAAGCGCCGTCCCGCATTGAAGCCCGCCGTAGCGAGCGGCGGATCTCCGTGGCGACAGCTTTCCGTGGGCCATGGCATGGTTCGAATTGATTTAGGAAAAGTGATGGAAGTCGCCTCCGCCCTCAAGGGCTTCGTGCGTGGGTCGCCAATTGGAGCGTTGTCCCTATTCGGCCTATCTGCAGCAATGATATTCAACTGCGGCTATTTTTTCGTGGTTGGGTTGCCGTTTATGAGCCTATTCCCGGTGCAAGAACACATAGTATTTGCGCTATCAGGGGCTGTTATATCTATACTTTTGGGATCAACTCTTAGTATATTTCCAGGAATACTTAATATTGTTATTGGAAACATCGACGCGGTTAAGTCTGTGTTGCGGCATCGTGATCGAATCGCTAAAGATTTGATGTTTATTTCGGCAATATCCTCAATGATATTATTCCTGTTTTTTGGTGTATATTCGGTCGCTTCGAAGTATTATGATCGAGGCGGTGTCGATTTAGCAGCTTTATTTATTTTTTGGATATTTATTGCGTCAATCGTTTTGTCTCTGATTTGGATCTTCAAGCATAAGAAAAGCCCGGGAAATGGGTTGGCACTAGGTATAGTATTTTCAATCGCTGGGTTCTTTTTCATTTCCGGTCTGTTTTACGGCTCCCTCGTCCTATTTGATGAAATCATTAGGGCTAGCCGTAGTGCTGTTCTCCCTGATGGCAGGTCGGCTTCTGTCATTCGCCTTGGAACCGAATTCAGCTTAGTGTCAGTTGATACAGGTGCTGTATTTGTCGTTCAGACTGAAAAGTTGAGCCAAATATCATCTAGACTTAATGTTCCGCCGTTTTAGCGGGAAGCCCACCGTGATGAGCGGCAGGCCTCTGTCGTTTAGCGGGTAGGAGTGCGAACTAGGCCGGTTCGCGAATAGACGCCTCATCCTCTGCCGTCATATCGATGAATTCGGGCTCGACGGGAATACGCGGAGGCTCGCCGTCTTCAAGAAGAGCGGCTTCCTGGGCTTCGACTTCTGTGGGCTTGATCGCCCAAACAAAATTGCTCCCCGGCTCAAGCAGGATCACAACCGGTCCAGCCGGCGTGTTGTAAACCTCAAGCTTCAAATTGCGTTCTGTGCTGATCGAGGGGGCAAGCGGATCGCCGCTATCGATCATGCGACCGAATGCTGCGAGCACCAAGCCGCCTTGTGACCGGCGCGTCATGTAGTGGACATTGTAGTCCGGCAGTGTTTCGCTGCGAGTGAAAGGCTCGATGATATTACGCGGGCCGGTGATGCTTTCGCTAATCGCCTTTGGATGAATGCCGTCAATCTGGCCGGCGATATCGCCGTGATGTGCCAAAACGATCAGGCCGAAGGGCGAATTCATATACTCGACGCGATCATAGCGCGCGGCCGGATACATTCGGAGTTCGGTATCCGGATTCGCCAAGAAATCCGCAAACGACTGCTTGCTCATGGTCTCGTGGCTATACGTTGTGACGGTCGTCGCTGCCGTGATATTGTCAATGGTCATTGCTGATACCTGTATTGGTGATGGTTCTAAAAGGTGGTCGGTCATGCTCGGCCTAGGAACTGTGCATGGCCGTCCGCTGCTCTGGCTTCTGTTGCTGGCTTCAATCTCCTTTCGCGTCGAAGACGGGGAAGAAATGGCTAGTCCGCTTGGAAAGCCGCTTCTTTAGCTGCTCAAGCTCTGCTGCCTTGATAGGCGAGGCGCCAGCAATCTGCCGGTCGATCTCTTCGAACTTGTATTCATTGATCAGGCCGGCAAGCTCCTTCGCGGCGTCGATGAAGATCTCGACCATGGAAGACGCCAGCGTGAGCGAATTCAGGTCTCGGCCGATCTCTTCCCATGCTGGGGCCATCTCGATCTTCGGCCTGTCAGACATGAGATCCGCCTCAAGCTCGACGCCTACCCAGTGGAGGCTTTCCGGGAACATCAGATTGCTTTCGCGCTCCTTCAGGAAGGCCGAGAAGGGCCGGGAAGGGGAGCTAGTGGCGGCGTCGGGTGTCGGCTTTGGCTTCGGCTTCGGAAGGGGGCGGCTGGTCTGCTTCAGTGCCTTCTGCCGTTCCCGGTAGGCCTTCTGGATCTCTGCTGGCGACTTCGCCATAACGTCCTCCCTGTATGGATCATAACGATCATAACGACAATATTGTCGTTATGATCTAGTCAGCCGTCACACGCAAGCGCTCTTTTCGGAAATTCGATCACCCAATCCCGAAGCGCGCTCGCCGGCCAGATACCTGCATCGCTAAGAGCGTCGATCACCTGATAGGCCTCGACCTCTCCAGACCCTAAACAGGGCTCCAGAGTCACAAGCGCGGCGATCAGGCCTCCACAGGCCAGCGATGCCAAATCGCCGCCAGTGAGTCCCGTAGGCGATTTCTCGGGGTTGTTAGCGTCGAGCGTGGCGACAATGGCGAGACGCCGGTTGTCGGCGCTGTCGTGGTCGAGCCGGAGGGTGTTGGTCAGGCTGGCCGTCAGGGCGTCATAGTCGGCGTCGGCAAGGTAAAGCTCTGGAAAGATCATGAAGGCATCCGGGATAAGAGGTTGCCCTAGCTTCATGATTCAATTCGCCGAATCCGTCTAGGCGTATTCGATCAATATTTGTCTTAAGTTTCAGCCTGTGGAGAAGATCTAAGTAATCACTTACTTGGTCTATACGCTGATTTTATTGAGAATTCACGAGCGTCATAAGATCATTGGAAATGAATGTAACTTTATCTGTTCCGAGAAAGCCGGAAGCCTTGTTGCTGGCCTTCTGGACATACGCGAACCAGCCGAGTCCGTCATAGAGGTGGTCGAGATAGGATTGGGTATTCCGGCGAAGGCTATCGGCCTTGAGCTTGCCGCCCGCACGCGCCAGCGCCCGGTCGACGGCAAGGATGTGCTCTTCGTCCAGAGAGGCCGGAATGAGCGCGCCGTGAATATGAAGGCGTCCGGTCGGGGAAACCTCAAACCGGAAGGCGTAAGGGACTGGTGCGCCGATAGCGCTCTTCAGTTCCCGGTTGAGGTAGTGGCTCATAAGCCGGACAGGATCCGCATGGCTGGAAAGGCTGCTCTGCAACGCGGCGGACAGGTTGACCGTAAAGGCGACGCCGCCCGCTTCATCCGCGACCACGAAGGCACGCGCCAGCTTTTCGTGCCGGGCGAGCTTTCGCCAAGAGCGGGTGAGAAGGGTTGCAGCCTGGGCCTTGGCTTCCTGTAGGCGTGTGGAGAGCGGAGGGGTCGAGGGGTAGGGGGTGAGGGGTGTAGAGGTGCATACTAGGGAGGGGGTAGCGCGAGCCCGGTCAACAGTAGGCGCCGCAACGATTTCCGGGGTGTTGGTCGCGTCCGGTTTTGTCGCAATATTGCACGCCTCGGAACGCTCGGCGGCTGCGCGGAGCACGGGCGGAAGGTGCGCATACTTGCTTCGCTCGGGATACGCCACGGCCGGACGCGGTTGTGCGTCGCCATCGATAGCGGAGAGCAATTCATCAATATTTGTGATCGATTTATATTGATTGATCGAATCGGGTGGCATATAGTTGGCGCGCTTCTTGATTGCTGTCAGGAGCTTGGTCGAAAGCCCCGGCGTGTAAGCGATGCCGGGGCTTTTCTCGTCTGGGGGACGCTATATAGCGCCCGGCGTCAGGGGGACGCGGAGATTGTCGCCCGGAGCATGTTCACCAGTTCCACAGCGACACTCGGCGCAAAGGTGCGAGCCTCGCCAGTCTCGATATTCTGGAGCCGGATCGAGGTTCCGACGCGGCCAATCTCAATCCCGGCGTCAACGTCGAGGGTGCCGCCGCTGCGCTTCAGTGCGGCTTCAATGGCGGTAACGATGCCGGCGACGGCTTCGGCGCTCCATTGGAATGTGCCGATGTTCGCGGCCGAGAAATGCACGCGCCCGTCTTCGAGCATGGTGCAATCGACCGACGAGCCGAGACCAATCTGATGCGTGATGCCAAGCCGGTTGATCTCGGCGGTCACAAGCTGGCCGATCAGGTCGGAGACGCTGAGGCCTTTGTGGGTGGCCAACTGGTTAAGCTGGTCGGCGCGTTCGATGGGAAGGCGGATAAGGCGGGTAGACAAGGGGACAACCTCTATCGTGTAATACTGATATTACTAGTATTACACGATACGGGTCGCGCATTCAAGAATCAGCGGCTTCGGTTGTTCAGGAAATTGCCGGGGCGGGCCTGTCGGCGGATTTCGGCGGCGACGACGGTGCGCATGGTCACTTCCATCTGCTTCGCCATCTTGTTCGCCAAGTCGTTGTTCTGTTCCGGCGTGCCGGCCGAGCCTTCCACGGTGATCGGGGCCGAGATCGTGATCTCTTGCGCCGGCTGGTTGCTGTTCGCCGACTGAAGGGCAGGGCGGGCGAGGCCGGGGGCATCCCCGACATAGCCGCCGCTGGCGTAGCCCTTAAGGGCGCTCTGGTGCATCGCGTCGAGACGTTCAACGCCGATCCGGCGCGTCGCGGCCTTCGACACCACGTATTCGCCCCTATGGACGATGCCGGCCGGCTGGTGCTTGGCGCCGTCGCCGGTATAGCCGCCATCGGCGAAACCGAAGATCGCGCCGAGGATGCCGCCGAGGCCAAAGCCGCCACCGCCGCCGCCGCCGCCGAGGATGCCGGCAAGCGGTCCCTCGCCGAGGATGGCGGCCTGAAGCGCTGCCTTGATCAAGGTCGCGATCAGGTTTTGAAGTGCTTGCTCGGCCGTCATGGTGCCGCTGATCAGGCCGCTAAGGGCGTCCACGGCTTGCGAGCCGAAGAACTGCGACACCTGTGCTGCCTGTTCCTGGGTCTGCGCGAACTGCTGCACGTTCACGTCGGCGCTCGCCACGCCGGCCGCAAGCTGGGCGATCTCGCGTCGCACGTCGGCCGTGATCGTGATGCCTGCGCGCTGGGCCTCGGCGAGCATCGCGTGCTCATAGCGAAGTGCCGCCGCTGCCTGCGCGCTCATGCCGAGCGCCTGCTGTTCCATCTGCTGGCCGGCGACGTGCTCGCGGGCGCTCGCCGTAATCTGCTTGTAGGCGTCCGACTGCTCGATGAGCGCGGCGGTCTGGCGCTCGATATCGGCGGCATTCGCGGCGCTACGGGCGGCGCTGTCTTCGATATGCCAATCCTCGTTGGCGAGCGGGAAGGACAGGCCGAACTTGCCGGCGTTCGCGTGCGCCCATTGCCGCGCCGCGTCCGAGCTATAGCCGAGGTCGGCGGCATTTCCACGGTTGTGTTGAGAGTTGCCGGGAGGCGCCACCCACTTCCGAGGCTTCCGGCGAGCCGTATTTCTTCAGGGCGTCGAGCCAAAGCTGTTGCTGGCGCTCGACGGAACGGAAGCCCGAATTGATCGTGATGCCGCCCCTGAGGTCATCCGGCATCGACGCAAGCATGGTCGCCAACTTCTCGGCGAAGGCCGAAGCCATGCCGTCGATATGGCTTTGGGCTTTCCCGGAAGCCAAGTTGTTCGAAAGGTAGGCGGTCGGGTCGTCGGTGGCGGAACGGACGTTGTTCGCCTGCAAGGCTTTCCCGCGCATTTCGTTGGCGGCGTAGATCTCGCCCATCGTGCGCGCCTTCGTCACGGCGATGCGGTAAACTTCATCAATTCGGGCCTTCGTGTCCAGGTCGCGGAGCGAGTTCGCGAGTTCCGGAATTTCGTCCTTCAGGGCGCGGATAGCGTCGGCATAGCTGTTGATGCCCTTGACGGCGTTCGAGGCCGTCGAGCCGGTGCCGGAAAGCGCGCTGTTGAGGTTGTCGAGCGGCGGCTTCGCGGCCTTGGCGTCCCGGCTGGCGTCGTAGATGAAAGTTTCGGAATAGCCGTTGCGGCGGTCGAGGATGTCGCGAAGACGCATCGCCTCGGCGGTCAGGTCTTCAAGCTCCTTCGTCTGGCGTTGAATGGTGCTATCCGTCGTCCAGTCGCCGATGCCGGCGGCCTTCATGTTCTGAAGGTCGGCGATAGACGACTTGGCGGCCTCGATCCGCTCATAGGTCGCGACAAGCTGTTTCTGAATGTTGCGGTCGGTCTGCTCTTCCAGCTTGTTGAAGCGGTCAAGCCAATCATCCATCGCGCCGACGACGTCGATCACGGCGGCCTTCATTTCGGTTGAGACGGTGCGCGCGATCTTCGTAAACTTCCGGTCGATCTCATCGGCGCGCTTGATCACGTCGTCATCAAGGATGATGCCGAGGTCGTTCGCTTCCTTGATGGTGGCGCGGAGGCCATCGGCTCCCCGGTCGATCAATTCCACGAAGCGCTCGCCGCCCGTGCCGCCGAAGATCTCATCAGCGATGCGGATCTGGGCGGCCTTGTCGAGGTGTTCCAGCCGGCCGATGATTTCGACCAGCAAGGCGGAAGGATCGGCGAGCTTGCGCTTAAGATCCTGCGCGGAGTAGCCGAGCCGCTGGAACGCCTCGGCGGCGCTGCCCTTGCCGGTGATCACGAATTCGTCGGCGCGAAGGTTCAACTCCTTCATGCCGTCAACAAGAGCATCAACCTCGATCCGGTTCTGTTCGGCGACGTAGCCGAGTTCCTGAAATGCCCTTGTTGAGAGGCCGGCGCGCTTCGCCTCGTTGCCGATGCTGGCAACGTTCTTCGCGAGATCGCCGACGCGCGAAATGATCTGGTCGAGCCCGCCGATAGCGAGCCCGCCGACGATGCCGCCGATCAGGCCCTTGCCGAAGGACTTGAGCGCGCCGCCCATGACGCTATCCATGCGCTTGGCGGTGTCTTCGGCCTGCTTTTCCATCGTCCGGAAGTTGGTGCGGGTCTTTCCCTTCGCACGCTCCAGGTCGCGCTCATACTTCGTCAGGCGGGCTTCAAAACTGATCAGAAGGCGCTGGCCGTCATCCATCGTTCAAATTCCTATGCGGCTTCATTCCACCAACGATCCATGTCGGCGGCGTGTTCATCGGGGTCTCTGTCAAAAATCGATTTGGCGTTGTCGTTCGCGACGGCGCGAAACACGGCGAGCGCGGACGCAATAGCGCCGTCGATATGGTTGCTGTGCCGGGTGCCCTTGTGCATCGTCGTCAATTCGCTGGCACTGGTGGCCCGCTTCACCACGACGCTCTCAAAATGGTTGCGAAGGATCGGGTGCGCGCCGTGCCGGATCTTGCGGCCGTTCACGGTGCGCTCAAGGTCGCAGATCGGGCCGTGCATGTGCTTCGCGGTCTGCGGAAGCTGGATCACGTTGACGCCGTGATCCATCAACTTCGCCATGATCGGGCCGGCAAGCGAGGGGTCAAAAATGACTTCCTGCACGCTGTAGGTGCCGCAAAGGTCGATGATCTTGTCGGCGATCACGTCGGGCTCGATCACATGGGCCTTCGTCACCTCGCCGTCGATTTCCGGGCCGTCGAGAACGTTCAAAAGCCCCTCGTCGCGCCAGCGGAGATAAGGCACGTTTTCAACGCGCGCCTTCTCTTCCAAGCCTTCGGACGGGAGATAGAACCATGGGTGAATAGAAATCCGGCCATCCTGATGACGCCATGCGCCAACAATCGCCGTCAGGTCGCCGGAACGGGAGAGATCGACGCCGAGCCAGCACGGCAAGGCTTCAAGGTCGGTCAGGCCTTCATTGTGAAACTGCTTGTCGTGGCCGGCGTCATAGACGGTCATGTCAAACAACGGATCGCGAGAGGCCGCCTGCCAGATATTCAGATTGAATTGCTGAAACTGGTAACGGGCGGGCGGGCTGTTCTCTGCCGTGCGCGCTGCCTTCCGCAATCCCTCGATATTCGGGAAGCCGTAGGGCAAGCCGGGATTGGCTTTAAGCCACGCGGACTCCTCGCGCCAATCGTCGCCGGGCTCCGCCTGAAACAGGATCGGCAAAAAGGAAGGGTCGTCAACTTCGCCGGTCGCGACCTTGTAGGCGTAATCGTATAGCTCGAAGCCGATGTTGTCCTGTCCGCGCCCCGCCGTGGTGCAAATGATCATTAGCGGGTCATCGGCTTTGACCATGCCGGAGTCGATCGCTTCCCAAAGGTCGCGGCCCTTCCAAGCGTGGATTTCATCAACAAGCACAAAGCTGGGCGTGGTGCCGTGCTGGCCCTTCCCGTCGCTGGATACCGCCTTGAGGGTCGCGCCGTTGTTCAAGTTCAGAATCTGCTTGGCAGCGTTGAAGCCCTCATTGATCTTTGTCGCGGCCATCAGGCGTTTGTCCATCCGCACAATGCCAGCGGCTTCCTTGAAGCCGATCGAAGCCTGTTCACGGTCACAGGCGGCAAAGATCACCTGTCCAGCCGGGACGGTTTCAGGGCCGAGTAGATGGAGAAGGGACCACGCTGCGGCATGGCTGGTTTTGCGGTTGCCGCGGCCTTCCATCAGGAAGGCCGTCTTGACGATCCGGCGGCCATTTTCATCTCGCGGCCCATAGATGGCGCGCGTCATCCGCTCGAAAGGGTCGAAAAGCTGGAAGGCGTTCTTCGGTGCCGTGCTAGCCGGATGTTTCAGCGCTCGAAGGAAATCGACGGCCTCTTGCCCGTAGCCGAGAGGGTCGGGGATCGGCGAGCTGTCATAGATCCAATGCGGAAATGCGCTCCTAGACATGGGCGCGGTTCCTGCCGATCATCAGCGGATTGTCTTCGTCATCGTCATCAGCCGCGCCACTGCCGACACGCGCGCGCGAGGTCGGCGACAGGCCGTATTCAGTGGCAAGCTGGCGGGCCGTCTGCATGGCGCGATTGAGCATTCCGAACATCACCTTATCGGGTGCGCTTCCGGTCTTACGGCGGGTGTCTTCGATCTCACGGACATAGCCGCGCGCGATGCAAAGATCCTCGATACCGCCGAGGTCGGCCCTCGTGATGATCCGGTCGGCGATCAGGCGCGGCATGATCCGACGCCATTCTTCCTTGGCGTAGTCGCTAAGGTGCCTTGGCGCCGATGGTGCCTTGGTGATCGGGTCGCGATCCGGTGAGAGGGCGGGCTTGATGCCGCGAAGATGGGTCACGACGTGGCAACCGCCCGAAGCTCGAGGCCGCGCCGCCTGCCGATTTCCTTGATCTCCTTCAGGTCATAGGCGAGGCCGGCATAGGTCACGCGGTCGGCGGTGGTGATGCCTGCGAGGTAGCGGATGCGGAAGATGATACTGCCGGCCTCGGCTTCGCCGTAGCCGGTCAGGAATTCGGTCGCCGACTGCTGCACGATCTCGGCGCGCACGGTGGCGACATTCGTCCAGGCGGAGACAACCGAACCGGACGGCTTAACGGTCTGGGCCTTCCGCTCGATGCTGATGCTGCGATCCAGCTTCCCGGCCTGCACTAGACAATCCACCGGATCAGGGCTTCGACGGAGAGGATGCCGTGGCCGAAGGTAGGTTGCGGGTCGCGCGGGAAGGCAGAGTGCGTGACGCGGCAATGATCGACGTAGCCGCCATCGATCTGCAGGCTATGCTTGTCCAAAGCCTGAGTGATGGCGAACGCGATCTCCTTCACGATGTCTTCGCCGTTCACCTCGGCCTCGCGATCCATGGCCCAAATGTGAAGATCGAAGGACGCCCAAGCACAACGCTGAGCTCTATAATCGTGCCCGTGCAAGGATGTGCTGGCATTCGACATTATGATGCAGGGCGTGTCGTCCGGGCGCGAGCTACCGGCGCGGATGTTCTCAGGGTCTACAAGCGCGGCGATATTCGGCGAGCCGGCGAGCCTGTTGCGAATGGCCGTTTGAAGGGCGAGCGTCGGTTCAATCATTTGGCATTCCATGCGTCTTTGACGGCCTTCCGCGCCGCTCGGTTGATCCGGTTTTCGGCGCGGCGTCGGAGAAGGCGGAGGGCGAGCCTAAAGAACGGCTTCGCCTCGGTCTTGGCGGTGCCGTATTCGACAAGGTGCGCATAGCGAACATCAGCGTTGCCGGCCGTGATGATCACTTCGGTTTCGCCTGCCACGCGAGAGCCGCCCGGTTGCGAGTAAGCGGGTGTGCTGTGGCCGGGCGCTGTAACGGTGATGCTGTCGATCAGCGCGCCGGTATCGCGGGACGACTCGGCGAGGTGGCGCTGGGCGCTTGCAACTTCGTTGGCCGTGGTGAGAAGCGCCTTCGTGATCATTTCGCGCGGCGCACGCTTCACGCGATCCATCGCGGCAAGGGTGCTGTCCAGGCCGTTATCGAACTTACTCGACATTGCCGAACCACCTTTCACGGTAGCTATCGGCGATGCTCGTCACGCCGAAGGGCGCGATCTGCATGGCGGTGCCGAACGAGACGGCCTCGCGCTGCTCATAATAGAAGCTGGCGAGCTTCAGGACGGCCAACTTCAGGTCGCCCGGAACCGGATCGATGTCGGCAATCGGTTTGCCGATGTAGTTGCCGAGCCACGCCTCGGCGGCGTCGAGATAGAGCGAAAGCAACTCGTCATCGTCGTTTCCGTCGAGGTTCAAGTGGGCTTTCGCCAGCGGAAGCGGGACGATGCTCATGCGTTTTCGGTCTCTTTGGAAAAAGTTATTTCGGGGATCTCTTGCGCGGTGCTCCCCGCGCCGGTCCCCGTCAGGGCCTGCAAAACGGAAGACACCCCCCGGGTCTGAGGCGATGGACTGCCGTCCCCAATCGAATTCCGGCATGTCGCGCACGCTCATGATTCGGACGTGCTCTTCTCGGCGGCGTCTAGCTACCTCAATCAGGGCGCGTTCCCTGATAGCCTTCGCCTCGGCTTCGAATTCCTGCTTGTCGATCAGGCGTGCGCGTTCCTTCGGCGTCATCGGCGGGCCTGCCGTTCCTGCCGCTGCTTGATCCGGTTGTGACAGGGCGCGCAAAGCGGCTGCCAGTTTTGCCGGTTCTCAAACAAGCTGTCGTCGCCACGGTGCGGAATGACGTGATCAACTACGGTCGCGTGATTGCCGCACATACGGCAGTATGGGTGTGCGGCGAGGTATGCGAGGCGGGCCTTGCGCCACCAGTAGGGATAGCGCGCGCTGCCTGAAGCCCGGCGTGCGTCGTGGCGGGCGTTGCGCTGGCGGGTGGCTGCGATCTGGCATTCGCAACGAACGCCGTGTGCGACCTTCTCACCGCAACTACAGAGGCGGGGCGGGCGGCTCATGCTGCTTTCCCTCGGCCCTTCAGGGCGCGAAGGCCGGCGCGGTTAAATTCGGGATCAAGGCCAGCGGCGATGTTGCGTGCTGCTTGATCGGGGTCGGGCTGGGTGTCGGTGTCGTCGGCGCTGCCGTGAATAGCCTTCAGCATGGCGATATGGCCGGCATAGGCTTCGTTGATCTCGGTCAGCGTGGCGTTCCATGCTGCTTCCGCCGTCCAGCCGAGCGCACCAGTCGCCGAGCGGTAAAGCTCGCGATAGAAGGCCGGCCACGTCATCGGCTTGCCGGATGCCGGCTTGGCGGTGCCATCTGATGCAGGAATAAAGCCCTTGCAGAGATCGGCGACGGCAGGGCGCACGATGGCGCGCATCAGAAACAACGGCTTGCCTTCGAAGGACTGAAGGAAGGCCTCGGCCTCTCGGCGGTCGGTAGCCGACGCCAGGACGATCTCGCGAACGGTGCCGAGGTGGAATTCATCGACACGCTGGAAGAGGTTCGCGAGGCCGTCGTGGCTACGTTCAAGGGTCGTGGCGGCTCGCAGCGTCGGGCGCAAACGCACGGTGTTTCCACCATGCGCCAGCGTGATCTCTTCGTATGCGAGCCGGAAGGTCACGATCAGACTGCGATCTTCAGCTTCACGAAGCGGTCGGGATGCGTGATATCCGCGCCGACACGCTTCCGAGCATGGAATCGGACCTGTCCCTTACCTGCCAGCGAATACGGGTCGCGGAGGGTCGAGAGGCCGATACGGTCGACAATCCGATAGCCGGACAGGTCGCCGAACAGGATCGGAGACTTGCCTGCGCCGATATCATCCATATCCGGCATCTCGGCAATCGGCCGGCCGAGCAGGGTGGAAGCGCCGCCTGCCGTGATCGGATCGAGGACCAGATAGCGGCCGTTGCCGTCCTTCCACTGGCGGATGGTGCCGAGGGTATTCCGGTTCATCAGCCAAACGCCGTTCTGCGCGTGCGTGGTGGCGATCTGGTGATACATGCCGATAATCACGTCGGCTTGGTGAACCGGGAAGTCGTCGGCAACGCCCGTGGTGATTTCCTTAATGCCGGAAGCGGTCATGATGCCCTTGGGCTGACCGACGCCGGTTCCCTTGATGAAAGCGACTCCTTCCGTCTTGCCGAAGCTTTCCGCGAAATCAGCCAGAAGCTCGCCTTCAAGGCCGTAAGCGTTGTCTTCCAGAAGCTGGTTCGAGATGTCCGTGAAGGTCGCGAGTTCGAACGGCGTAAGCTTGACCTGTTCGAAGGTCATGCCGCTTTCGGTTCGGTCCTCGGTCTCGTCCACCCACGTCGCAGCGGTGCCGGTGACACGGCGCGGATAGATGATCTCGGGCGACGAGATATTGACGACACGCGCATAGCTGCGGATCGGCGAATATTCGTTGAGCAGCTTGATAAGCTCGCTGCCGAATTCCTCGGGTGCGAGATAGCCGCCGTTCGCGCTGTCCGCGACGGTCAGCGCCTTCGCTTCCTCGGGCGCAATGCGCTCGACGCCGCGACGAAGGTAGGAAACGAACGCCTTGCGCTCGCCGTTGTCATTGGCCGGGGCGCGGTTATTGTCGTTGGCGAGCGTCGGGCGGTTCGCCTTGGCCTCAAGGCGATCTTGTCGCGTCGCGAGCGAGCTAACGCGCGTCATCAGCGCGTCAATAGCTTTCTGATCAAGGATCGGCTCGGCCTTGGCTTCCGGGGCGGTGTTGAGTTCTTCATTTTCCATAGTGATTTCCTCGTTGATGGATTTGACTTCGGTCGTGCGTGCGCCGGGATGAAGCGGACGGCGGCAAAGGGAGATTTCATTGATGGTGAGGTCGGTTAGGACGCGCCCGCCTTCGGGACGGGCCTTCGCGTCATGCAGGCTGTAACCAATCGACAGGCCGGACATGACGCCTGCGCGGAGGTAGCGGCGGGCCTCGCGGGCCGGCTCGATACCTTCCACGAAGAGACGGCCCTTCACCTCAAGGCCGCGTTCGGTAACGGCGTGGCTTTCCCAGACGCCGACAACCTGCCGTTGATCGTGTTCAAGGATCATTGGAACCTTGCCGGCGAACCGGAAGGCGGTAGGCTCGATCAGGTCGCCGATGCTGTCGGGTGCGCCGAAGGGCCATGCGATGCCGGTCACGGTGCCGGCGTCATCAATGGCGACTTCAGCCTTGATTTCGAGGCGTTCAGTCATAGGCCGGTCGCCTCAAGCGCTTCGCTGACTGCCGCCGCAAGGTCGCCGGTCGCTGCGGCGTGTTTGATTTCGTCCTGGGTGTCGGTCTCGGGCTCATCAGCGCCGAACATCACGACACTGAGGATGCCGAGCGCGATGGCGAGGCTTTCGCTAAGCGGGCGGCCGATGGCGTAAGTGTTGACTAGTGCCGAGGCTTCGGTGGGCTTGGTGCCGCCACCGATCAGGCCGAGCCGGATCACTTCCGTGATGTCGGAGAAAGACGACTGCCAACGCCGGACGCGATCAAACAGGGCAAAGATGCCCATGCCGGTTTTGCGCTCAAGCTCTTCAATCAAGGGATGGGTGAAGGCGAACGTCTTTTCGCCGTCGCCGAAAAACGCGGTGTGCTGCATCATTCGGGGGCATCCCGCCAAAGCGCGCGAATTTCATCGGCAGTTTTACGCATGGCGCGCTGAAGACGTTCCGTCACATGCGCTACCAACTCGGCGTCCGTAATCGGGTCGAGCGGAATCAATACCGGCCATTCCTCGTATTGTTCGGTCATGCTGCTTCCTTCGCCGGGGCCGGGGCCGTGGTCGGCGCTGGCGTGTTGGTGCTGGTGTAGGGGTTCCCGTATTCGTCGCCGCCCTTGCGAGCCGGAAGGTTCATCGCCGCGCGGACTTCGTTCGGAGACATGACACCAGCGGCGATGTGCTTGCCGAAGATCTCGGCGCGTGCGGCGGCTTCGGTGCGCAAGAGGTCGTCAATGACGAATTCAAAGTAGAGGCTGTCGCGCTCGTCTTCGGTGAGAAGCACGGTCGCATAAGCGTCCTGCCAGCGGTCGAGCCAAGGGCGAAGGCAAAGCTGAAGGAAGCTAGCCGCCATCTGTTCGGCATTGCTCCAGGTCGCCCGGTCGAGCTGGTAGAGCATGTGCGGCGGCACGCCGAAGATCCGGGCAACTTCGTTGATCTGCTCGACGCGGTTCTCGAGGAACTGCGCGTCGGTGGAGGTCATGACAGGCTGTTCGAACTTCCAGCCGGCATCAAGAATGAGCGGGTCGCCGTTGGCGTTGTGCTGCCAAGTGCGCCAGTCCTTACGGATGTTCTCGACAACCTTGGTGCCGGCCTCGCTGCCCTGCGGCTTCTCATTTGAGAGAATGCCGGACGGGCGAGCACCGGAAGCGAAGAACTGCGCCGCGTGGCGCTCAAGCGTCATCGAAACGCCGATGGCTTCGCGACCGAACGTGATCGGCGACTTGCCGAGGAATGCCGGGACGTGAAGGATCTCGGTGAAACGATAGTCGCGGAGGCCTGCCTTCTCGCTCACGCGGTAGACAGGCGCGCCGTTGTCATCCTCAAGGATGGCAACCTTGTCCGGCGCGATCCGCTGAAGCTCGAACGGCCGGCCATCATCAAATCGGATGATCCGAGCGAAGCCGTTGCCGTGTAACAGGGCATCAACGGTGAGGTCGGTGCGGAGCTTGCCGGCGCCGGTCCATTCGTTCGCCCGGTCATGGGTGATCCGGTAGGCGGAGTGTTCCTTAGCGGCTTCCTTGCTGCCGTCAACGTTCTTGTAGAGCTTAATCGGGGTTGAGCCGATGTTCTCCGAGATCAGTCGGACAGCCTGAAGGACGGCGGGGACGCTTAGGGCGGTCGCGTGAGAGACATTTGCGCCTGAATAGACAGGTCGCGCGCCGAAGATCTTGCTGGCGCGAGGATCGGTTAGGCTGAATGCCTTCCGCTCGCCTGCGCGGCGAAAGAAATCAACGCTCTTATTGATAGCCGATCTAAGCAACAGAGAACCTTCCAAGAAAAAGCTTGGAATGATTCTCTCATAGCTAGGATTCTATGCCTAGGATTAAATTCACATAAATTGATGAATTGGTCGATAATGATCGATTTTCGTTATGTTTTAGGTCCGGTAGAGGTGGGAAAGGTCGAGGTCGGGGAAGGCGACGGCCTCGATCATCTCGACGCGCTGACGAAGCATCCCCTGCGGAAGCACGCCGTATTGCCCGGTTGTCGAGTGCTTGACGTGACCGATCAGCATTCCGAATTGCTCGTCTAGAAGCTCGGCACGGCGAAGGGCGTCAACAAAGCCGTGCCGGAAGCTGTAGAGCGAGAGGCCGCGCCCGTCTTTAATGCCGATCCGGGTGAGGTAGCGGCCGAACTCGCGGCTGAATTTCGCGGCGATCTGCCCGCGTTCATTCCGCTCTGCCTCTGGAAAGAGCCGTTTGTCGCTGCCCTGTTTCTTCTGCTTGCAGAATTCCACGAAGCCGAGCCGCACAAGCTCGGGATGTATCGGAACAACGCGCTGGCTTCCCTTGGTCTTGACGCTCTTCGTCCCGTCGCCTTCCTCGGTGATGTGCATGATCCATTGGCCGTGCATCTCGCGCACGTCATCAACAAGTAGCTGCGCGATCTCGCCGGGACGTGCGCCGCTGAAGAGCATGACGAGCGGGAGCCAATAGCGATGATCGCGGATCGCCACGTTGCCGGGTAGGTGCATCTTGTCGTCAGACTGGCAACCGACAAAGAGCGGCGAGCTAAAGAGCGTGCGCATGTCGGGAGTGGAGAAGGGCAGGGCTATGCGCTTCGTCTTGTCGATCTTGATAAACATGTCTTCAAGCGGGCTGGCCGGAAGATACTCGTTGATGACGAGCCATTCGGAGAACGCGCCGAGCCCTGACAGATAGCGGTTGACCGTCTTCGGACTGATAGCCGGCTTGCGCGTCGCTTCGTCGGCGGCATCATTCGCCGCGACGATCTCCTTAAGCGACATGCCGCGAAACATGTTCGTCTCTGCCGCCTTGACGGGATACCGGAGAAGCAAGCGCTTCCATGCGCCGACCACCTTCTTGTTGATGTCTGCTACCGGGAAGCGGGCGCCGACGTGATCAATGAAGAGATCAACGGCCATCCGGGATTGATTGAGCGTGTCGGGTTTGACCCGTTCGGGGTTCTCGGCGGCGTAGGCGTCAAATAGCTCGGCAATTGTCTCCCCCGGCGCGATTGACGGGGCTGCGACATAGGCAGAGGGCGGGCGCACAAGGCTGTCGCGAGGCGAGCCGGTGAAGTCGCCCTGATCGCGCTCGGCGGCGCGAGTAAGGGCTTCTAGTTCGGATCGCTGCAAGCCTTGGGCGAGCTTTCGGAAGTCGTCGGAGCCTTTAGCCAGGACGACGCCTTTCGCCTTAGCGATGCGCTGGGCCTCATCAGCAACGAGGCGGGCATTCCCCCGCGCTGCATCCGCCTGAAGCGCTGCAAGGCACTCTGCGCGCTCTTGCTGGTTGATCTCGAAACGGTCGCGCACATACTCGAAGACGCGGAAGGCTTCGAGATCCTGTTTCCCGAATTCCTTCTCAAGCTCGATCCAAACAGCGTCAAGGTCGTCGTCGGAGGGGAGGGACTGCCGGAATTGCGCGTCGGCTTCCGTAAGCTCGACGTAGCGATTCCAAACGGCTTCCTGAATGTCGTGTTCTGACAGGCTGGTGCGCGCACGGGCGCGAGCAAATTCCAAATCCCATTCATCCAGAACGGCGCGCACCAAACGCTTCGCCTCGCGGGGGTCCGTCGTGCGGAGCGAGCGCCAGAGTTCGCGCTTGCCAAATACCTCAACTAGGTCGATCGGCACGGTCTGCCGGGCATAGTAGCGGGCCGATCCGGCACGTCGTGCGATGTTCGTCGCGAGGCTCATTTAGGAAGTCCTGTAGCACCAAACCGTAACAGTTACCCGTAACAGTTTTGGTGCTAAACACAAGGAAATCCTTGGTTTCTGCGGGGTGTTGAGCGTTGGCTGAAATTCCAGGTTCCCCAGCCATTCATCTCCAGACACTCGGTTTTGGCTCGGCTTTGCCGCTGTCCGTCTAGAAGAACGGGCGCACCTCGACCGGGGCGCGGCAGGCGGTGGCGGCCTTGCGGCCCCAGTCCAGCGCCTCGTCCAGGTTGGCGCATTCGAGCACCCAGAAGCCGCCGACATGCTCCTTCGCCTCCGCATAGGGCCCGTCGGTGACCACCAGCTTGCCGTCCGCCTTCCGCCGCAGGGATTTCGCGGTGCGCGCCGGGCGCAACCCGCCGACGAAGACGCGGGCGCCGGCCGCGACCATCTCGTCGTTGAGCGCGTCGATCGCGCGATCCATCGCCTCGTCCTCCGCGACGGCCGGGTCGTAGTCGTCGGGGTGGTGGATGGTGATCCAGTACTGCGTCATGGCTTTTCTCCTGCGGCCGTCTTCGGGCGGGCCGGTTGCGCCGCCATCCCCTCCGAGACGAATGGGCGGGCCGGCATTCGACAGGTGGCTCGCGAATTGTTCCGTTGGTCGACGAGTGGAGGGCGGATGGTCGGCTTATCCCGCGCCGGCGCGCCATTCGCTGGGGGACCGGCCGACGAACTTCTTGAAGGCACGGCTGAAGGCGGCTTCGGAATCATAGCCGATCTCCTGCGCCACCGCCGCGACCTTGACGCCGCCTTCGGCCAAGCGGCGGGCGGCGATCTGCATGCGCCATTGCGTCAGATACTGGATCGGAGGGCAGCCGACCAGTTGCGTGAAACGCTCGGCCATGGCCGAGCGCGACGCGCCGGCGGCCGAGGCGAGGTCCTCCAGCGTCCAGGCGCGTGCCGGGGCCGCGTGCAGCTGGTAGAGGGCGCGCCCGACCAGCGGATCGCGCAGGCCGGCGAGCCAGCCGGTCCGCTCCGTGCCGAGCTCGTCCATGTGCCGGCGCACGACCTCGAGGAACATCAGTTCGGACAGCCGGTTCAGGATGCTCTGGCTGCCGGGGCGCCTGTGCTCGGCCTCGTCCGTCGCCAGGCGGATGAACTGCTCGAGACGCCCCTCGGGCGTGCCGGCCGCGCGGCCGAGCCGCATGAAGCGGGGCAGGGCGGCGAGGAGGGGATTGAAGGGCCGGGCGTCGCAGCTGAAGAATCCGCAGACGAGATGGGTCTCGGTCGGACCGTCGCTGCCCGTTCGCAGCACGTAGGGCAGCATGGATTCGTCGGGCGGGCGCCGGTGGAGGCTCCATTCGGGCTCGGCGCGCATGCCGGGGCGGCTCGACAGCGCGTGCGGGTCGCCCTGCGGCATGACGGCGATGTCGCCCTCGCGGAGCTCGACCGGCTCAAACGCGCCGCGGTCGACGAGCGAGATCCAGCAGGAACCGCGCGTGACGACGTGATATTCGATCGTGTGCTGGGTGCCCGGCATGACGAGATTGCCGAAGCGCTGCGTCGGTGGCGCCTCCGCCACCCAGGGTGAGCGCGCCGATACGTCGTAGAACACGGCGCCGGTCAGCCGGATGGCGGACAGGACGTCCGAGAGAACGTCGATCTTGTCGTCGACACTCATGACGCGAACCGAAAATGCCGCAGGCAGGCCAATTTCCAGATGCGAGGCTGTCGCCGGACGTCGACCGGGACCGGACGGTCGCCGCGCCTGGCGGCTCGATCGTGTCCGGATGACGTTGCGTCCCGCGAGAATAGCAGGTCTGGACGCTCGGACAAGAAATCCGGCGGCACGATCATTCTTCCGCTGCGGCAACTGGGATACCCATGCGTCGCCCCAGGGACATCGTGTCGGGCAGATCTGCGCGGCAAGGCGTGAGCAGCCTCGGTCGGGTTGGCAGGGTCCCGGGTAGCGGACAGGGCGTCCGCTCTCGCTCATCGGTGCCCTCACAACGCATCCGATCTCGACCTGTCGCCGGGCGACCGGCGGCTCCGCCGCGCTTCTTCGCACCCGACACGGCCGCCAGGCGCGGCCGATCGAACGCTCGACAATACGCGCCCCCGCGCAGAACCGTCCAGGAGACGAACATGACCATGACCTCGATTGGAAGCGAAACGAAGAACCCCGCCATTGCCGCCGTCGCCATGGCGGCGGGCCCCGACCTCGCCGCGCTGAAGGCCAAGCAGCAGGCGACCTGGTCGTCCGGCGACTATGCCGTCGTCGGCACGACGCTGCAGATCGTCGGCGAGAGCCTCGCCGAGGCGATGGACCTGCGCTCGGGCCAGAGCGTGCTCGACGTCGCCGCCGGCAACGGCAATGCGACCCTCGCCGCCGCTCGCCGCTGGTGCGACGTCACCTCGACCGACTATGTCGACGCGCTGCTGGCGCTGGGCGGCAAACGCGCCGAGGCCGAAGGGCTCGCCGTCACCTTCCGGCACGCCGACGCCGAGAACCTGCCCTTCGCCGATGCCTCCTTCGACGCGGTGATCTCGACCTTTGGCGTGATGTTCACCGCCGACCACGACCGCGCCGCGGCGGAGCTGGCGCGGGTGTGTCGCCCAGGTGGTAGAATCGGCATGGCCAACTGGACACCGGACGGCTTCATCGGCCAGATGTTCAAGACGATCGGCAAGCATGTGGCGCCGCCGCCCGGTGCGAAGTCGCCGGCGCTCTGGGGCACGCGGGCGCGGATCGACGAGATGTTCGGCGGCGCGGCGCGCGCCATCGCCGCCGAGCCGCGACAGTTCGTCTTCCGCTATCGTTCGACCGAGCACTTCCTCGACATCTTCCGCCGCTTCTACGGGCCTACGCTGAAGGCCTTCGGGGCGCTGGACGAGGCCGGGCAGAAGGCGCTGGCGCAGGATATCGCCGAACTGATCGAGCGCTTCAACAGGGCCGGCGACGGCACGCTCGTGGTGCCGTCCGACTATCTCGAGATCGTCGTCACCCGGCGCTGAGCGCCGGCGGGATGATGCCGGCTATCTGATCGCCGGCCGAGGCGGCGTCGCGGCGAAAGCCTGCGGCGCCGCCTTTTCGCTGCCACCCCGGAACGGCGGGGCCGCGCGATCTAGCTTGTTGATGCGCGCCGTCGATGCAATCATGGCGCGATTGCCGAAGCGAAATCTCCCGGACGGGGTCAAGATGACACGATATTCCGCTGCGCGCTGGACAGCGCGCGCATTGCTGCTTCCCCTGACGCTGCTCGCTGCGACGGCGGGCGCCGGGGCGGGCACGCTGGAGGACGTCAAGGCGCGGGGGCGGCTCGTCTGTGGGGTCAGCGAGGGGCTCGGCGGCTTCTCCGAGAAGGACGAGGCGGGAGTCTGGCGCGGTTACGACGTCGACTTCTGCAAGGCCGTGGCGCTCGCCACGCTCGGGGACGCCGACAAGGTGGACTATGTGCCGCTCTCGGCGAGCGAGCGCTTCGACGCGCTGTCGGGCGGGAAGGTCGACCTGCTCGCCCGCAACAGCACCTGGACCTTGACGCGCGATGCCGGCCGGCCGCTCGAGTTCGTCGGCGTCAGCTATTTCGATGGCCAGGGCTTCATGGTGCCGTCGCTTTATGGCGCGACCAGCCCGCTGCAGCTGAACGGCGCGACCATATGCGTCGTCATCGGAACGACGACGCAGGACAATGCCAACGCCTATTACGAGAAGGCGGGACTCAAGGTCTCCTTCCTGCCGTTTGCCGAGCGCCAGGATGCGCGCAAGGCATACGCCGAGGGCAAGTGCGACGCCTACACGGCCGATCGTTCGGCACTCGCCGCCGAGCGGGCCGACCTGCCGAAGCCCGAGAACCACACCATCCTGGTCGATGTGATCTCGAAGGAGCCGCTCGGACCCGTCGTGCGCGACGATGATCCGAAGTGGATCAATCTCGTGCGCTGGGTGCTGTTCGGGCTGATCGACGCCGAGGAGGCGGGAATCGAGCAGGCGAATGTCACGACCGCCCAGGCGGCCGAGGCGAAGCGGCTTGGCGCGCTGAGCGGACCGCCGCTCGGTCTTTCGGACGACTGGCTGGCCGTCACGGTCGGCGGCGTCGGCAATATCGGCGAGATCTTCGAACGCAATCTCGGCGAGGAAACGCCGATGCAACTCTCCCGTGGTATCAACGCACTCTGGACGCAAGGCGGGATCCTCTATGCGCCGCCCCTTCAGTAAGCCCGCTCCGTCTCGTCGCTCGATCCGGCTTCTTGCCGGGGTTGCTCTCATGCTGGCGGCCGCCTTGTTCACGCCGCCGCCCGCGCTGGCCGCGACGGTGGCGGAGTTGGAGCGCAGCCTGGCGGTGATCCGCATTAACGCGATCGACCTGCTCGCGCGCGGCGAGCGGCTGCCGCTGCCGATCCAGCAGCGGCGCGACATCCTGCGCGCCTATTACGAGGAGCATGGCGGCGACCTGCTATGGCTGCGCGACGACAGGCCCGAGGAACTGGTGGCGGTGCTCGAGGGGGCCGCGGCCGACGGGCTCAGGCCGACCGACTATCCGACCGGCCAGTTGCTGTCGCTGCTCCAGGAGACGGATTTCAAGGATGTCCGTGGCCTCGCCCTCATCGAACTCTATTTCTCGGCCGCCTTTCTCGAATACACCGCCGACCTCTCGGTCGGGCGCTTCCTGCCCAGCAAGGTCGACCCGAACTTCTTCCTGAAGACGCGGACCCTCGACCAGGCGGCGGCGCTGCAGGCCGTCGGCGAGGCGAAGAGCCTGGACGACTTTTTCGCGGCTTGGCAGCCGTCGAGCAGCTATTACGCGGCGTTGCGCGGGGCGCTGGCGCAATATCGCGAATTCGAGGGCGAGGGCGGCTGGGATGCCGTGCCGCTCGGTCCGGCGCTGAAGCCCGGCATGACCGATCCTCGCGTCGCTGATATCCGCGCGCGGCTCACCGTGACCGATGCTGCCGACCCGTCGGGGCCGAACGGCCCGGAGACCTACGATCCCGACCTCGTGGCGGCGGTCGAGCGCTTCCAGGCGCGGCACGGGCTCGATGTCGATGGCGTCGTCGGCCCGGCAGCGCTTGTCGCCATGAACGTGCCGGTCGAGGACCGCATCCTGGAGATCGAGCTCGCGATGGAGCGCTGGCGCTGGATGCCGCGCGATCTCGGCCAGCAATATCTGATGGTCAACATCGCCGGCTTCGATCTGCGCCGCGTCAAGGATGGCGAGACCGAGCAGCGCATGTCGGTCGTCGTCGGCAAGCCCTACAGTCGTACGCCCGTCTTCAGCGACCATGTCCGCTACATCGAGCTCAATCCGTACTGGACCGTCCCGGCCGGCATCGCGATCAAGGAGGAACTCGGCAAGCTGCGCAGCAACCCGGCCGGCCTCGCCGCGCAGGGTTTCGAGGCGGTGCGCGGTAAGGAGGTCCTCGACCTCCGCTCGATCAACTGGGCGAATTACGGGCCCGGCAATTTCCCCTTCCAGCTGCGCCAACAGCCGGGGCCGAAGAATGCGCTCGGGCGGGTCAAGTTCATGTTCCCGAACGAGCACAGCGTCTATCTGCACGACACGCCGTCGCGCAGCCTGTTCTCCCGCAGCGAGCGCGCCTTCAGCCATGGCTGCATCCGTGTCAGCCAGCCGCTCGACCTGGCCGAGCAGGTGCTCATCGCCGGCGGGGTCTCGGGCTGGAACATGGCGCGGATCAACAAGACCGTCGCGACGGAGAAGAACACCGTCGTCAAGCTCAACGAGCCGCTGCCGATTCACCTGACCTATCTGACGGCCTGGGTCGACGAGGACGGCGTCAATTTCCGCAAGGATATCTACAAGCAGGACGCCAAGCTGCTGGCGGCCCTGGACGGCAAGGCGCTCGCCTGGTGATCGCGTGGCTCGGCGCGCGGCCGCGCGCCGAGCATCCGCATGTCTAGTGGAGGGCGATCGTCACCGTCTCGATGTCGCCGGTGAAGGCGAAGGGCGGCTGATAGGTGAAGTCGACGGCGGAGCCGACGTCCATGCCGACATCCAATCCCTCGCCGAGCGAAATCTGGTTCGGGATGGTCTTGCCGATCTCGCCCTTGGCCACTTCGGCGCCATTGACCTTCAGCGTCACCGTCGCGCCCTTGCCGGCCTCGCCTGGCGCGCCCTGATAGGTGAAGTCGACCTCGATCCTTGCCTTGCCCGCCGGCAGCCGATCGGGCGCCGTGATCGTCGGCCGGTCGAGCGCCAGGTAGTTGTAGACGAAGGTCGGCTTGCCGTCCCGCAGGTAGAGGCCGTAGCCGCCGACGAGACCGCCGTGGGTCACAATCATGCCGTCGGCGCCGCCTTCGGCCACCTTGATGTCGGCCGTGATCGTCCAGGACTTGTTGAGGATGCGCGGCGCGGCATCCGACGGCAGGCCGACCTGGCCAGGATAGTAGGTGAACTGGGTCGCATTGCCTGACAGGACGGGCCGGCCCATCGCCTCCGCGTTCAGTCGTTCCACCGCGCGCCCGTCGAGGGGCAGCACATTGTTGCGCGCAGCCTCGGCCCACCAGAGATCCTGCAGCGCGCGCAGCTTTTCCGGGTTCTGCGCCGCGATGTCATGGGCCTGCGAGAAGTCTTTCTCGATGTCGTAGAGCTCCCATATCTGGGCGTCGGGATCGTAGGCCTTCCTGACCGGAATCCAGGGCGCGAAGGACGGGGCCGACGCCATCCATCCGTCCTGGTACATGCCGCGATTGCCGAGCAGCTCGAAATATTGCTGGGGCCTATGCACCGGCGCCTGGGCGTCGAGCAGGGCGGCGGCGAAGCTCGCCCCCTCGATCGGCGTCTGCGGCATCCCGTTCAGCGTCTCGGGCGGGGTGATGCCGATGATCTGGTAGAGCGTCGGCACGATGTCGATCGTGTGGGTGAACTGGTCGCGCACGCCGCCGGCATCGGTGATCCGGCCCGGCCAGGCGATGATCATCGGATTGCGGGTGCCGCCGAAATGGCTCGCCACCTGCTTGGTCCACTGGAACGGCGTGTTCATGGCGTGGGCCCATGCGGACGGGAAGTGGTTGAAGTGCTTCGGCCCGCCGAGTTCGTCGATGACCTTGATGTTGTCCTGCCAGGTTTCGGCGATGCCATTGAAGAACAGGTTCTCGTTGGTCGAGCCCTCGAGCCCTCCCTCCGCGCTCGAGCCGTTGTCGCCGGCGATGTAGATGTAGAGCGTGTTCTCGGCGCCCGGCAGCGCCTTCACCGCGTCGATGATCCGCCCCATCTCGTGATCGACATTGGCGCCATAGCCGGCGAAGAGCTCCATCATCCGGGCGTAGAGCCGCTTCTGGTCGGCGTTGAGCGGATCCCAGGCCGGCAGCCCCTCGGAGCGCACCGTCAGGTCGGTGTTTTGCGGAACGACGCCGAGCGCCTTCTGCCGTACCAGCGTGTGCTCGCGATAGGCGTCCCAGCCTTCGCCGAACTTGCCCTCGTAGGGTTTGACCCATTCCTCCGGCACCTGGTGCGGCGAATGGGTGGCGCCCGGCGCGACATAGAGGAAGAAGGGCTTTTCCGGCGCGATCGCCTTGACCTTGCGCACCCAGGCGATGGCGTGGTCGGCGAAATCGGTGGTCATGTAGTAGTCGGGGTCGGTCGAGGCCGGCACCAGATCCCGGTTCTCGTAGAGGATCGGGTTCCAGTGGTTCATGTCGCCGCCGTTGAAGCCGTAGAAATAGTCGAAGCCGAGGCCGTTGGCCCAGCGGTCGAACGGCCCTGCGGCGCTTATCTCCCAGGCCGGCGTGTTGTGGTTCTTGCCGACCCAGGCGGTCATGTAGCCGTTCTGGCGCAGCACCTCGCCGATCGTGCCGGCGCTTTTCGGGATGATCGAGGTGTAGCCGTCATACCCGGTCGCCGCTTCGCCGATCACCCCGCTGGCGACGGCATGGTGGTTGCGTCCGGTGATCAGCGCCGCGCGGGTCGGCGAGCAGAGCGCCGTGGTGTGGAAGCGGGTGAAGCGCAGCCCGTCTCTGGCCAGCGCGTCCATGGTCGGCGACTGGATGCCGCCGCCAAAGGTCGAGAACTGGCCGTAACCGGCATCGTCGAGCAGGATCAGCACGATGTTTGGCGCGCCCTGCGGCGCCTGCGCGGGCTGCGGAAACTGCGCTGGATCGGAATCCGCGATGGTGCGGCCGACATTGCCGGGAAAGTGGAAGTCGGGTCGCGGCAGCACCGATGGCGTGCCGGGAGCCGGCCAGTTCGCGGTCTCCTGCGCCATCGCCGGCAAGGCGTACGCGGCGGCGATGACCGCCGCGGAGAGGAGCGTTTTCAGGAGTCTCGCGTGCCGTGATGCCATGACGATTTCTCCGATCTGCCGACAGCCCGGAGCGCATCGCGTCCCGCGCAGGCAGGTTATCGTCGGAGTTCCGTAACGTCACATCACGATTTGCGGGACCATGCGGCTGGCATTCCGTGCAAGCCGCGAACTGGCGGGACCGGCTCAGGCAGGCCGGCCCCGGACGGGGTGGAGATCGACAGCATCGTCGACGGGACTATCCTAGCGGTTGACGTCGACCAGCGTGCGGCCCCGCACCTTGCCCTGCAGGATGGCGGCGGCGACCGCCGGCACCTCGGCGAGGCCGATTTCCGTAATCGTCTGGCCGAGCTTGGCGAGGTCGAGGTCGGCGGCGAGGCGTTGCCAGGCGACCTGGCGAACCGCCTGCGGTGCGTTGACGGAATCGATGCCGGCGAGCGTCACATTGCGCAGGATGAAGGGAACCATCGATCCCGGCAGGTCGAGGCTGTCGGCGAGCCCGCACGCCGTCACCGTGCCGCGATACTGCGTTTGCGCCAGCACATTGACCAGGGTCTGGCCGCCGGCGCTGTCGACGGCCCCGGCCCAGCGTTCCGATCCGATCGGCGCGCCTGGGGTGGAGAGTGTCGCCCGGTCGATGATCTCGGCCGCGCCGAGCCGCTTCAGATAGTCGGCGCCCTCGGGACGGCCCGTCGAGGCGATGACGTGGTAGCCGAGCTTGGACAGGAGCGCGATCGCGATCGAGCCGACGCCGCCGGATGCGCCGGTGACGAGCACGGGACCGCGATCCGGCGTGACGCCGCCATGCTCGAGCGCCAGGATCGACAGCATCGCCGTGTAGCCGGCGGTGCCAATCGCCATGGCGTCGCGGTTGGAGATGACCTCGGGCAGCTTGACCAGCCATTCGGCCGGAACCCGTGCCTTCTGCGCGTAGCCGCCGTGATGCGTCATGCTGAGCGCAAAGCCGTTCAGCACCACCCGGTCGCCCGGCTGGAAGGCGGTGTTGGACGATTGCTCGACGCGGCCGGAGAAATCGATGCCGGGAACGAGCGGGAAGGTCTTGATGATCGATCCGCGGCCGGTGACGGCGAGGCCGTCCTTGTAGTTGACGGTCGAATAGTCGACGGCGACGGTGACGTCGCCCGGCATCAGCGCCTCCATATCGAGATCGATGAGATCCACGGAGACCGCGTCGCCCGGCTTCGTCGCCCACAAGGCCTTGAATGTCATTGCTCATTCCAATCGGTGTGTTGTCCTGGGCATTCAAGTGGCGTCGGCGAGCCTGCCTTGCAAGACGCTTACAATATGTAGCCCTTTCTAATTCCGGCGACCGCCGCGACCCGAACCATTGGCGCGGCGCAGCGTGGCTCCGCCTCCGGGGCGCGCCGGCTGGTCTCAGAACGAGCCGAACAGCGATCCGAGCAGAATGACCGCGACGAGGGCGATCATGGCGCCGACGATGCCGACCATGACGATGTCGCGATAGCCTTCGCGATGGGTGACGCCGCAGACGGCGAGCAACGTCACCACGGCGCCGTTGTGTGGCAGGCTGTCGAGCGTGCCGGACGCCATCACGGCGACGCGGTGCAGAAGCGCAGGATCCATGCCGATGGCGGCGGCGCGTTCCAGATAGGTGCCGCCGAGCGCGTCGAGGGCGATGGTGAGGCCGCCCGAGGCCGAGCCGGTCAGGGCCGAGAGGATGTTGGTGGCGGCGGCGATCGATACCAGCGGCCCCCCGCCGATACCGAGCACCCAGTCGCTGACGATCTGGAACGCCGGCATCGCCGCGACCACCGCGCCGAAGCCGACCAGGCTGGCGACGCTCAGGACCGGCAGGACCGAGGCGTTGGCGCCGGCGTCGATGGTGGCGCGCACGGCGGTCAGGCGGCGGAAGTTGATCGCCAGGACGACGACGATGGCGCTGGCGAGCGCGGTAATGACGGCCCAGACGCCGCCGACGCCGGCGAGCGAGGTCTCGCCGAAGCGCGGCTCGGCCAGAAAGGCAAGGTCGAGACGCGGCAGGATCACCAGCGACATCGCCATGTTGACGAGGATCACCACGACGAGGGGCAGCGCCGCCAGCAGCAGCGACGGCGCCGAGGAACTGGCGCCGCCGCGCGCCAGCTCCGCCGTATCGAATTCATGCGCCGTCGCCGCCCGCTCGCGGAGGCCGTCATCGACGGTGGCGGTGCCGGCCGTCGCCGTGCCGCCAAAGCCTTCGCCTGCCTTGCGGGCGGCCGCCTCGACGCGGTTCAGCCAGGCCATGCCGAAGACCAGCATGATGATCGAGGCGATGATGCCGAGGCCGGGCGCCGCGAACGGCGTGGTGCCGAAGAAGGGCATCGGAATGGCGTTCTGGATCGACGGCGTGCCCGGAAAGGCCGACATGGTGAAGGTCGAGGTGCCGAGCGCGATGGCCGCCGGCATCAGCCGGCGCGGCACGTCGGCGGCGCGGAACACCTGGGCGGCCATCGGCGCCAGCACGAAGAAGGCGACGAACAGGCTGACGCCGCCGAAGGTGACGATGGCGCCGGCGAGCACCACGGCGAGCACGGCGCGCCCCTGGCCGAGCTTGCGGATCATCGCGTCGGCGATGACCGTGACCGAGCCGCTGTCCTCCATCAGCTTGCCGAACAGCGCGCCGAGCAGGAAGAGCGGGAAGAACTGGGCCAGGAACTGCGCCGCGCTCGGCATGAAGGTCTGGGTCCAGTGCGCCAGCAGCGGCTCGCCGGAGAGCAGCGCCGCGACCAGCGCCGCGATCGGCGCGAGCAGCAGCACGCTCCAGCCGCGGAAGGCGAGGCCGACGAGAAGCACGAGTCCGAGGAGGATGCCGAGGAGCCCCATGCTCAGCACTCCTGCAGGAGCACGTCGAGATCGGCGCTTGAGCGGACGCCGATGTCGTCGCCATGGTCGTCGAGAAATTCGGCCGTGGCGCGCCGGCCCTCGTCGCGCAGCATGGTGAGGAAGGCCCATTCGGCGTTGAGCTTGGAGGAATGGCCAAGATCGGTCATGAGGTCGGTCATGATCCGATGCGTGCGCATGGCTGCCCAGCGCGCGCCCTCGGGCGTCGCCGGCGTCGCCATCTCGCGCATCAGCGCGATCATGCGCAGTTCCTTCATGAGCGCAGCATTGAAGGATATCTCGTTGAGCCGGTTCAGGATTTCGGACGCCGTGCGCGGCGTGCCGATCCGCTCTCTGGGGTTGATCTGGATCAGGATGGTGTCGAGCGCGTCGCTCTCGCGGATCAGTGGCGTGATGGTCGGGTTGCCGACATAGCCGCCGTCCCAATAGGGATCGCCGTCGATCTCGACCGCCTGGAACATCGTCGGCAAACAGGCCGAGGCGAGCAGCACGTCGGGCGTGAGTTCGGGGTTGCGGAAGATGCGGCCGCGCCCGGTGCGGACATTGGTGGCGGTGACGAAGATCTTGACTGGCGCCTTGGCGATGCGCTCGAAGTCGACGCTCTCGGTCAGGATGTCGGCAAGCGGATTGAAGCCCATCGGGTTCAGGTCATAGGGCGAGAAGACGCGGGCCATCATGTCCATGGCGATGAAGGCGGGCGAGGTGTCGAGCGACCAGTTGCCCATCGCCTTGTCGAGCGGGCTGCGCTGCAGCGGGCTCATCGCGCCGGCCTTGGCGACGCGCTCCCAGAAATCGTGCAGGGCGGCCCGTGCGCCCTCGGCACCGCCGGTCGCGAAACCCGAGACCATCACGGCCGCGTTCATGGCGCCGGCGGAGGTGCCGGAGACCGCCTCGATGCCGAGCCAGGGTTCCTCGAGCAGCCGGTCGAGGACACCCCAGGTGAAGGCGCCATGCGCGCCGCCACCCTGCAGGGCGAGATCGATGAGCCGCGTCTCCCGGAGCTTCTGCCCCGCCTTGGCTGTCGGCATGTCCGTCTCTCCTTGGCCGTCTCTCGGCATCCTGGCGATGCCTGCCACTGCCGATAGCAGAGCCGCGCATCCGGCCAAGAGCACGGCGTCCCCCGGCTGGAGCCTAGCGTCCCAAAATAACGGTTCTGAGACGCCTTCCCCCCACGGAAGCAAGAGACGTGCCGCTGAAGCGGGCGATCAGGGCGACGTACGGGTGGCGGCCGCCTCGGCGCGGGCGGTGCGGCGGGTGGAGACGATGAAGGCGCCGACGAAGGCGATCGTCAGCAACAGCACGATGGTCGGTGCCGGCGCGCTGTCGAGAAAGAAGCTCAGATACACGCCGGCGAGCGAGCAGCCGACGGCCAGCGCCGTGGCGGTCAGCAGCATGGCGCTGAACTTCTTCGTCAGCAGGAAGGCGATGGCGCCCGGCGAGACCAGCATGGCGATGGCGAGGATGATGCCGACGGCCTTCAGCGCGCCGACGATGGCGAGCGACAGGATGGCGAGCAGGCCGTAATGCAGCAGCCGCACCGGCAGGCCGACGACGCGCGCCTGTACCGGGTCGAAGGCATGCAGCAGCAGGTCGCGCCATTTGACGGCGATGATGCCGGTGATCAGGAGCGCGATGACGCCGCTTTCGAGGATGTCGCGCCAGCCGACTCCCAGTATGTCGCCGAACAGGATGTGGTCGAGGTGAACGTCGGTCTCGATCTTGGTGTAGAGCACGATGCCGAGGCCGAACATGCCGGAGAAGACGATGCCCATCACGGTATCCTGCTTGATGCGGCTGTTCTCCTTCAGATAGCCGCTGGCGAGCGCGCAGCCCATGCCGGCGACGAAGGCGCCGACCGCGAGCGGCAGGCCGACAATATAGGCGAGGACCACGCCTGGCAGCACGGCATGCGAGATGGCGTCGCCCATCAGGGACCAGCCTTTGAGCACGAGGTAGCAGGAGAGCAGCGCCGTCGGCACGGCGACCAGCACCGAAATGATCAGCGCGTTCTGCATGAACGCGAACTGGAAGGGTTGCAGCAGCGTTTCGATCATGGCGCCGGCTCCAGGGCCTCGGCCGCGCGGCGACGGGCGGCGAGCAGGCCATGCTTGGGGGCGAAAACGAAGGCGATGAGGAAGATCAGCGTCTGCAGCACCACGATGATGCCGCCCGTCGCCCCGTCGAGGAAATAGGAGAGATAGGCGCCGACGAAGCTGGTCACCGCGCCGACCGCGACGCTGATCACGAGCAGGCGCGGGAAGCGGTCGGTGAGCAGGTAGGCGGTGGCGCCCGGCGTCACCACCATGGCGATGACGAGGAAGGCGCCGACCGTCTGCAGCGCTGCGACCGTGCAGGCCGAGAGCAGCGTGAAGAACAGGATCTTCAGCGCGGTCGGGTTGAGGCCGATCGAGCGGGCGTGGCTTTCGTCGAAGAAGGTGACCATCAGGTCCTTCCACTTCACCAGCAGGATGGCGAGCGAGGCGAAGCCGATGATGGCCAACTGCAGCGTGTCCTCCGGCGTGATGGCGAGGATGTTGCCGAGCACGATGGTCTGGATATTCACGGATGTCGGCGATAGCGACACCATGAACAGGCCGAGGCCGAAGAAGCCGGTGAAGATCAGGCCGATAATGGCGTCTTCCCTGAGCTTGGTGCGTTGGTTCAGGAACAGCATGGCCGCAGCGGCGAGACCGCCCGAGAAGAAGGCCCCGATCGAGAACGGCAGGCCGAGCATATAGGCGCCGGCGACGCCCGGCACGATCGAATGGGAGAGAGCGTCGCCGATCAGCGACCAGCCCTTCAGCATCAGATAGGCCGAGAGGAAGGCGCAGACGCCGCCGACCAGCGCGCTGACCCACATGGCATTGACCATGTAATTGTAGCCGAAGGGCTCGATGAGCGTCTCGGTCACGGCCGCGACTCCGTCGGGGCAGGGGAAGGCTTCGCCTCTTCGGGAAGCAGAAGCGGGCTCTCGTCGTCGGAGAGGATGTCGATCGATCCGCCGGCGATGTCGGCGTCGAGCACGACATGGCGCAGCACGCCACCAAAGGTCTTCTCCAGATTGGCGCGGGTGAAGGTCTCGCGCGTCGGACCATGCGCCAGCACGGTCCGGTTCAGGAGCACGGCGCGGTCGCAGAATTCCGGCACGCTGCCGAGATTGTGGGTCGAGACCAGCATGACGCGGCCCTCGTCGCGCAGGCCCCGCAGCAATTCGATGATCGCTGCCTCTGTCTGCACGTCGACGCCGGTGAAGGGCTCGTCGAGCAGGATGACGCGGCCGTCCTGCGCGAGCGCGCGCGCCAGGAAGACGCGCTTCTTCTGGCCGCCGGAGAGTTCGCCGATCTGGCGCTTGCGCATCGCGGTCATGCCGACGCGCGCCAGTGCCTCGTCGACAGCCTGGCGGTCGGCGGCGCGCGGGATGCGCATGAGGTTCATGTGGCCGTAGCGGCCCATCATGACGACGTCCTCGACCAGGACGGGAAAACTCCAGTCGACGTCCTCGCTCTGCGGCACATAGGCGACGAGGTTCTGCTTCAGCGCCTGCTTGACCGGCTGGCCGAGAATGCGGATCGTGCCGCGCGAAACGCGGACGAAGCCCATGATCGCCTTGAACAGGGTCGACTTGCCGCTGCCGTTGACGCCGACCAGCGCGGTGATCGTGCCGGTCGGGATCGCGAAGCTGGCGTCGCGCAGCGCCGTGTGGCCGTTGCGGTAGGTCACGGTCGCGCCGGCGACCGTGATGCCTTCGCCGGCTGCGGCGTCGCGCGGCAGCATGGGCAGGGGCGCGTTCATTCGGCGCTCGCTTCTTTCTGCGAGATCCCCTTGGCGACCGTCTCGGAGGTCACGCGCAGCAGGTCGAGATAGGTCGGAACCGGGCCGTCCGCCTCGGAGAGGCTGTCGACATAGAGCACGCCGCCATAGGCCGCTCCCGTCTCGCGCGCCACCTGCTTGGCCGGGTTGGCGGAGATCGTGCTCTCGCTGAACACGGCCGGGATGTTGTTGGCGCGGACCGCGTCGATCACCTTGCGCACCTGCTTCGGAGTGCCCTGCTGGTCGGCGTTGATCGGCCAGAGATAGAGCTCCTTCAGGCCGAAATCGCGCGCCAGGTACGAGAAGGCGCCCTCGCTGGAGACGAGCCAGCGCTTCTCCTCGGGAATGGCGGCGAGCGCCTCGCGGATCGGGGCCGCGGTGGCGCTGATCTTGTCCTTGTAGGCCTCCGCATTCGCCTTGTAGGTCTCGGCATTGGTCGGGTCGTGCTTCACGAAGGCGTCGCGGATGTTGTCGACATAGGTGAGCGCGGCGTCCGGCGACATCCACGCATGCGGGTTGGGCTTGCCGGAATAGGGACCCTCGGAGATGCCGATCGGCGTGACGCCGGCCGAGACGGTCGCTTCGGCGACATTGTCGAGATTGGCGAAGAACTTCTCGAACCAAAGTTCCAGGCCGAGACCGTTCCAGAGGATCAACTGCGCGTCCTGCGCCTTCACGATGTCGCCGGGCGTCGGCTGGTAGTTGTGGATCTCGGAACCGGGCTTGGTGATCGATTCCACGATCGCGGCGTCGCCGGCGACGTTCTGCGCCATGTCGGCGATGATGGTGAAGGTCGTCACCGCCTTGAAGGGCTTGCCGCCCTCCGCCGCTCCGGCGAGCGCCGGCAGCATGGCCGCCGCCACGAAGCCGGACAGCGTCATCAGCCAGCGGCGGCGTATGCGATCGAGGGTCATCGGTCGGGTCGTCCTTCTCTCTGCAATTGCAAATTACTCGCAGTGAGATTTGCATGCCATTCTAGCAATTGCAACTCATTCGCAAAAAGAATGACGAGGCGGCATCCGCGACTCGAGTGGCCCCCAACCGGGACTGGGCGGGCAGGCCCCTGGCGACCGGGCGCGAGGGAACGGGCGACGGGCGCTCCCCCGTCTCGGATGCCGCTACGCAGCCGTTCCGATTGCCCTCGCTTTGATAGGCAACCCTTGCGAATCCGGGCTGCGGCGACAAAGGTGGCCTGGATTGCTGCCCGGCCGGGGCGGCCGATGAGGAATGGACATGCAGCAGACTTCCCACCAACAGGCCATGCTGGCCATGCTGGACCGCGCGCCGATGGGTTTGCCGCACTACTGGATCTTCCTGCTGTCGACCGGCGGCACCATGCTCGGCGGCGTCTCGGTCTTCACTCTCGGCGTCGCCCTGCCGCTCCTCGTCCAGAGCTTCGCCATCGACGCTGCGATGCAGGGCCTGCTCGGCGCGGCGCTGCTCGCCGGCGCGGTGCCGGGCGCGGCAATCGGCGGGCCGCTCGCCGACCGCTTTGGCCGCAAGCCGCTGATGCTGATCGACACCGTCGTGATGATCCTCGGCGCCATCCTCGCCGCCTTCGCCGGTGACACCACCCTGCTGATCGTCGGCTTGTTCGTGTTCGGCGTCGGGGTCGGCATCGACTATCCCGTGTCCAGCAGCTACGTCGCCGAATGGATGCCGGCGGCGGCGCGCAGCCGGGTCATGGTCGGCACGATCACCTTCCAGGCGGTCGGCTTCATGGTCGCGGCGGCACTGACGGCCTCGATCCTGGCGGTCGTCGACACCACCTGGGCCTGGCGCGGCTTCATGGCGACGCTGGTGGCGCTGCCGCTGCTCTTTCTACTCGGTCGCCTCTTCCTGCAGGAGAGCCCGCGCTGGCTGATGGGACGGGGCCGCAACCGCGCGGCGGCGGATGCGATCGGCGCGGTGATCTCAGCCGATCGGGCCCAGCTCGCGGCGCTCGGCGACGCGGCGGCCGGGGCCGTGCATCTGATCGCCAAGGCGCCAGACGAGGTGAAGAAGCGCGGCATCGCGGCGCTCCTCGGCACGTCCTACCGGCGCCGCACCGCGCTGGCCTGCCTGCCTTGGTTCCTGATGGACATCGCCTCCTACGGCATCGGCTTGTTCACGCCGATGTTGCTGGCCGACCTGCATTTCAGCTCGACACGGAGCGGCGCGGTCGCGGCCGACTTTTCGGAGATCGGCGGCACCTCGCTGATCGACGTGTTTCTGGTGATCGGCTTCCTCGCCGCCTTCTGGGTGGTGCCGCGCTACGGCCATCTCCGGCCGCAGGTGGCAGGCTTCCTTGGCATGACCGTCGGCATGCTGATCCTCGTCGCCGCGCTCTGGTGGAGCGGCCCGGCCCATCCGGCGGTCGCCGCCATCTTCGCCGGCTTCATCCTGTTCAACCTCGCCATGAATGCCGGGCCGCATTCGACGACCTTCGCGCTGCCGGCCGAGCTTTTCCCGACCCAATTGCGCGGCGCCGGCTCCGGCTTCGCCTCGGCCTCGGCCAAGGTGGGCGCGGCGCTCGGCGCCTTCTTCCTCCCGGTCGTGAAGGCGGAATACGGCCTGTCGGCCGTGCTGCTGCTGGTCGCCGCCGTCAGCCTCGCGGGCGCGCTGATCACGGCGCTGCTGGTCGAGGAACTGGGCGGGGCCAAGAGCCTCGAGGATCGCCACGCGCCGGATGCCGCGACGCCGCCCCAGGGCGGCTGAACGGCACGCTCAGATCAGCTTCAAGGCGCGAAAGCTCGCATGGCCCTGGCGGCCGACGATGATGTGATCGTGCACGGCGATGCCGAGGGGCTGGGCGATGTCGACGATCGTCTTGGTCATGTCGATGTCGGCGCGCGAGGGGGTCGGGTCGCCGGAGGGATGGTTGTGCACCAGCACGATCGCGGTTGCCGAGAGTTCCAGCGCCCGCTTCATCACCTCGCGCGGATAGACGGGCGTGTGGTCGACGGTGCCGACCTGCTGCACCTCGTCGGCGATCAGCACGTTCTTGCGGTCGAGGAAGAGGATGCGGAACTGCTCCTTCTCCTCATACGCCATGGCGGCGCGGCAATAGTCGATCACCGCGCTCCACGATCCGAGCAGCGGCCGCTGCCGGACGGCGCCGCGGGCGTAGCGCGTGGCGGCCGCGTGCACCAGCTTCAAATGGGTGGCGACCGAGGGGCCGATCCCCGGCACCTCGACAAGGCGTGCCTCGGGGGCGGCTAGCACGTCGGAGAAGGTGCCGAAGCGGGCGAGAAGCGCCTTGGCGATCGGTTTGGTGTCGCGGCGCGGCACCACCTGGAACAGGATCAGCTCAAGCAGCTCATAGTCCGCGACGGAGTCACCGCCCTGGTCGCGAAAGCGCGTCTTCAGCCGTTCGCGATGCCCCAGGAAGTGGGGCGGATCACTGGGGGTCTCGGCGAACCCGCTCATGCCCCTGTCGGGTAGGGCGGGCAGCCGAAGCCGCGCGGCGACAAGGTGAAGACCTCGCAGCCGGTCTCCGTGACGCCGACGGTGTGCTCGAACTGGGCCGAGAGCGAGCGGTCGCGCGTGACCGCCGTCCAGCCGTCGCGCAGCACCTTCACATGCGGTCGGCCGAGATTGATCATCGGCTCGATGGTGAAGATCATGCCGGGGCGCAGCTCGACGCCTTCGCCGGGATTGCCGTAGTGCAGGATGTTCGGCGTGTCGTGGAATACCTTGCCGACGCCATGGCCGCAGAAATCGCGCACGACGCTGCAGCGCTCGGCCTCGGCATAGGACTGGATGGCGTAGCCGATGTCGCCGGTGGTCGCGCCGGGCTTCACCGCCGCGATGCCGCGCATCAGCGATTCATAGGTGACCTCGACGAGGCGGACGGCGGCGCGCTTGACGTCGCCGACCAGGTACATGCGGCTCGAATCGCCGTACCAGCCGTCGAGGACATAGGTGACATCGACATTGACGATGTCGCCGTCCTTGAGCGGCTTGTCGTCGGGAATGCCATGGCAGACGACATGGTTGATCGAGGTGCAGGTCGACTTGGTGTAGCCGCGATAGCCCAGCGTCGCCGGCAATGCGCCGTGGGCGGCGCCGAACTCGTAGACGAAGCGGTCGATCTCGTCGGTCGGCACGCCGGGCTTGACGATGTCGGCGAGCCCGTCGAGGCAGGCCGCGGCGAGCTGGCCGGCGCGATGCATCGCGGCGAAGGCCTCCTTGCCATACAGGCGGATCTGCCCCGTGTTCTTCAGCGGGGTGGCATCGGCGTCGACATAGGTGACCATGGGATACTCCGTGTCCCTCAAGCACATCACTGCGCGGCCTCGGGGACAAGTCTGAATATTGAAGGATTGTCCCCGATCTGGCGTATCGGGCGTCGAGTTACAAGAGTTTTCGCGCCGGACGCGCCGATGCGCGACGCTAGGCCGCCAGTCAGGCCGTTTCGCGGTCCGACGGCACGACGGTGAGGCGTACACCCAGGGCGGCCAGCACCTTCATCACGGTGTCGAGGCCTGGATTGCCTTCGCCGCTCAGGGCCTTGTAGAGAGCCGGGCGGCTCAATCCCGTTTCGGCCGCCAGTTGTGTCATGCCGCGCGCCTTGGCGACCGTGCCGATCGCGGCGGCGATCTCGGTGGCGTCGCCGTCCTCGAAGACGGCTTCCAGAAACAGGGCGATACGCTCGTCGGTATCGAGATGCTCCGTGACATCCCACGGCTTGGTTTCCAGGACCATTCGCTTTACTCCGTCCATTGCTCCGCGAGCGCCTTGGCCTTCTTGATGTCCCGGCTCTGGCTGTTCCTGTCGCCAGCGCACAGGAGCACGACGATCACACCACGGCGGCGCGTGAAATAGATGCGATAGCCGGGTCCGGTGTTGATGCGCAGCTCGCTGACGTCTTGACCGAGTGATTTCGCATCGCCGGCATGGCCGAGCGACAATCGATAGATTCTGGCGTCAATCCGTGCGCGGGCACGCTCATCGCGAAGGTCCATAAACCAGTTCGCGTATTCGGCCGTTTGCCGGATCTCGATCATCTCTATTTGTACCCCATAGGCGACACCCCCCACAAGCGGGCAACGGGTAGGCCTGCGCTCCCTTGAGCGCCGCCCGCCGGGGCGCTAAACCGGTCTGAGACCGATGGAGTTTGTGAATGGCTGAACCCGCCACGGAAGCCGCGCCCGTTGTCACCGCAGCGATCCTCGTCATCGGCGACGAGATCCTCTCGGGGCGCACCAAGGACAAGAACATCGGCTATATCGCCGAATACTGCACCAATATCGGCGTCGACATCCGCGAAGTGCGGATCGTCCCCGACATCGAGGAAGAGATCGTCGCGGCGGTGAACGCGCTGCGGGCCCGCTATGACCATGTCTTCTCGACCGGCGGCATCGGCCCGACGCATGACGACATCACGGCGGATTCGATGGCGGCCGCCTTCGGCGTCGCGATCGATCATGATCCGCGTGCCGTCGCCATCCTGACCGACCACTATCCGCCCGGCCAGCTCAACGAGGCGCGCATGCGCATGGCGCGCATCCCGGCCGGCGCCGACCTCATCCTCAACAAGGTTTCCAAGGCGCCCGGCTTCACGCTCGGCAATGTGCACGTCATGGCCGGCGTGCCCGCGATCATGCAGGCGATGTTCGACGAGGTGACGGCCAAGATCCCGACGGGCGCGAAAATGCTGTCGCGGACCGTGCCGGTCGGCATGGGCGAGGGACGGATCGCCAGCCAGTTGGGCGCCATTCAGGCGGACTATCCCGACGTGTCGATCGGCAGCTATCCGAAGATGCTCGACGGCGCTTTCGCGACGGACGTCGTGCTGCGCTCGCGCGACGCCGGCCGTCTCGAACAGGCCGCTCTGGCGGTGGAGAAGATGGTCGCAGCCATGATGCAGGCGAATAGCTGACATGTCCGCAATATCTGTGGATCGACATCAGGCCCGATTGCATGGCAAGGAGCCGCATCCCACAGCTTCCGCTTCTTTCACGCGCAGGAGACAATGATGGTCGACGCTCGCAGCGACAAGGCGTTCCCCGTATCCTGGGACCAGTTTCACCGGGACGCGCGCGCCCTGACGTGGCGCCTCTCCGGCGATCAGAAGTGGCAGGCGATCGTCTGCGTCACGCGTGGCGGCCTGGTGCCGGCGGCGATCGTGGCGCGCGAACTCGGCATCCGCGTGATCGAGACGATCTGCGTCGCCTCGTATCATGACTACAAGGAGCAGGGCGCGCTCAAGGTTCTGAAGCCGGTCAGCCAGGAGATCATCGATCTCGGCGGCGGCGAGGGCGCCGGCGTGCTCGTCATCGACGATCTCGTCGATACCGGCCGCACCGCCCGCCTCGTGCGCGAGATGCTGCCCAAGGCGCACTACGCCACCCTCTATTCGAAGCCGATGGGCCGCCCCGTCGTCGACACATTCATCACGGAAGTGTCGCAGGATACGTGGATCTATTTCCCGTGGGACATGGGTCTCGCCTTCCAACCGCCGATCGTCGGCTAGGAGTACCAGAGAGTGACCGATCAGAATCCGCCCGCCGGAGACGAGGATTTCGATGCCTTCGTGGAAGAGTATGAGGAGCATCGCGACGCCCTCTACGACCTGATCTCGGACTATGCCGACAATGAGCAGCTCGACGACGGCATGCTTGCCGCGATGGTGCTGGATCTGGCCGTGTCGCTGCGCATGATCGCCTACGCCAACAGCGTCGAGAAGCCGTCGGTCAGCGGCCTGAAGATGGAGCTGGACCGCTTCAACAAGGACGCCGAGGAGCATGCGCGCTCGGCCAAGCAGGACGCCGAGAGCTTCATCGCCGAGGTCAAGGCGCAGCGCGAAGAAGGCGGCGAGCCGGACGCCTGATCGCGTCGCATCGCCTATTGTTCCGAAAACGGCGGCGCCATCGCATGGCGCCGCCGTTTTCGGATCCGACCCTAGCCGCGCGTGACCATGGCGATGCCGATGGCGATCGGCACGATGCCGAGCATGTCCACGAGGCTGACCGGCTCGCAGAAGACGAGCCAGCCGAAGAGGAGGCCTAGCGGCGGCATCAGGAAATGCAGCGAAGACGCCTCGGTCGCGGTCTTCGTCTGCAGCAGGCGGAACCAGAGCAGATAGGCGCCGATCGACACCGGGCCGACCAGATAGAGCCAGCCGCCGACCAGCGATGGCGTCAGGCGGACGCTCATCGGATCCTCGAGAAGCAGCGCGACCGGCAGCAGCAGGATCCCGGCGGAGAGCGACTGGATCGCCGTTCCGGTCCAGAGGTCGCCGCCCGGCTTCCAGGCCTTGAACAGCACCGTGCCGGCGACGAGCGAGAGCAGGCCGGCCAGCACCAGCAGCGTGCCGTGCCAATCCTCGGTGCCGCCGGCGAGCCGCGAGCGCAGCACGATGGCGACACCCAGCATGCCGAGCAGCAGGCCGCCGAGCTTCAGCGGCGTCATCCGCTCGCCGAGAAGGGGGGCCGCGAGCAGCGCCGTCAGCAGCGGATTGGCGCTGATCAGAACCGCCGTGAAGGCGGAGGAGACCGTCTGCATCCCGGAAAAGCTCAGGCCGAGATAGAGCGCGCTGTTCAACCCGCCGAGAATGGCGAGCTTTCCGAGCGTCGCGGCATCCGGCGGCCGGAGGCGGCCGGCGGCCCGCGCCAGCCCGAGCAGGAGCAGGCCGGCGACGATGAAGCGGCTCGCAAGCAGAAGCAGCGGCGGCGCATAGGGCAGGGCGAACTTCGCCGCCGCGAAGGCCGAGCTCCAGATCAGGCAGAACAGCGCGATCATCGCCAGGTCGGCGAGGGAGGCGGTCTTGCCGGGGCGGAGCGCGGCGGCGGTCGTGTCTGTCATGTTCTTCTCGGTGGCATGCGTCCGGCAGAGGCCGCGCCTTTCCATAGGCCGGTTGCCCGGTATTTGGAAATTCGATGTTCGGATGATAGAAATTCGAAAAATCGATGGATTGGAGCCGCGCGATGTTCGACCTCGATCTGCTGAAGACCTTCGTCTCCGTGGTGGACGCCGGCGGCTTCACCCGCGCGGGCGAACGCGTGCACCGGACGCAGTCGACGGTCAGCCAGCAGATCCGCAAGCTCGAGGCGGCCGCCGGCGCGCCGCTCATCCTGCGCGAGGGGCGCGGCGTGCGGCTGACGGCCGAGGGCGAGCGGCTGGTCGGCTATGCGCGCCGCATCCTGGCGCTGTCGGAAGAGGCGTTGCATGTGGTCGGCACCACGACCGAGGCCGAGCAGGTGCGGCTCGGCCTCACCGAGGATTTCGCCATCGCCGAGCTGACAGGGCTGGTGTCGCAATTCGCCAGGATGCGGCCGGATTGCCGGCTCGATGTCCGCTGCGATCTCTCCGTGGCGCTGGAGGCGGGGCTGGAGCGCGGCGATCTCGATATCGTGCTTTTCAAGCGTGATGCCGGCGGCGGCCCGGCCGAGGGCGTCTGGGCGGAGCAATTGCTCTGGGTCGGCGCTTCTGGGCGCGACTGGCGCGGCGGCGAGCCGGTGCCGCTGATCGCGTTTCCGCAGGGTTGCCGCTATCGCAATCGCGCCGTCCATGCGCTCGAAGCCTCCGGCCGGCGCTGGCGCGTCGCCTATGAGAGCGCCAGCCTGATCGGCATCGAGGCGGCGATCTCCGGCGGTCTGGGCATCGCGCTGATCGAGGCGCGGGCTGTGAAGCCCGGCTATCGGATATTCTCGGCCGAGGACGGGTTCCCGTCCGTGCCGCCGACCGAACTCGCGCTGCGGGTGGCGCCGGATGCGCGCCGCCCGGTTCTGGAACTCGCGGAACTGGTCGTCCGCTTCTGCGAACGCGAAGGGCTCGCGCGCGCCGCCTGAGCGGTGTCAGACGGTCAGCGTCAGGCCGATCGCCGCGCCGTCGGCGTCGAGCGCGCTGAACGTGCCCTCCGGGCTCTCGCGCCAGTCGGCGATGGCGCCCGCTCGCACATGCAGGTGCATGTCGGGCTGGATCACGTTGAGGAAGCCGCGGCCGAACGAAACGCCGCTGATTGCGCCCGTCCAGGTGTGCAACACGCCGGGCTTTCTCGCCGCGAGCGTCACCGGCTTGCCGGCGGCTTCGGCTGCCTTCAACGGACCATCGGCCGGCTCGTTCTCGCCGGGGGCGGGGCGGGGTGCGGGAGGCGCGGCATCGAGCGGCGTGCGGACGATGCCCTCCAGCGCGGCGTCGAAGCGCTCCAGCCCGTCCAGCGCCGTGATCTTGGCAAGCGCGTTGCCGTCGGCGTCGAAGATCTCGATGAACGGCATGATCGTCGCCATCGCCATCTGGTCGGCCACGATCTCGGCGATGGCGGCGACGGCGATCCGCGTCTCGCGGCCGGGACCGCGCAGCACGATGTCGCCGGCTTCTTCGCTGACGCGCTCGACCGTCCCGATGCCTTCGAGCAGCGCGCCACCGGCGCGGATGCCGATCAGCGCGCTGCCGATGCCGGCAACGCGGCCAAGCACCGCGAGCGGCTCGAGCGGCAGGGCATGGCGATGGGAAGCGGGTTCGGTCATGGAAGCACCTCTTGGGCTCGGAAATCCAGGTTTGGGGCGAGCCGTCGTGGTGCCACGTTTCACCCGCGCCGGGTGTAGCAGGCGCCGCGCGTCGCTGGAAGGCCGGCGGCTGCGAGGTCGCCTCCAGGCGTTGGAGCCGCCGGAGCGACGGGATGGCCCCGGCCGTTCGCGGCCAGGTCAGGGCCGGCGCGCGTGCCGTTCCAGGGTGGCCGCCAACTGCCGGGCGGATTGCGGCCAGTCGAAGCGCTCGGCGACGGTCCGGGCGAGGGCGGCGAGCGCGGCCTCGGACGGCCGCTCGGCCGCAAGCCGCCCGATGGCCTCGGCCCAGTCGTGCGGGTCACGCGGGTCGCAGAAGGTGACGCCGGCCTCGATCAGCTCGTTCATCGCCGGCACGTCGCTGCAGATCGACGGAACGCCGAGCAGCGCCGCCTCGAGCGGCGGCAGGCCGAACCCCTCATAGAAACTGGGAAGGACCAGCGCGACGGCGCGGGTCAGGACGTAGCCGACCTCGTCGTCGGCGAGGGTGTCCAGGAAGTGAACCCGGTTCGCCAGGCCATAGGCGGCGGCCATGCCGGCGATCGCCCGGTTCTCGCCGATCAGGACGAGATCGATCCCACGCGCCGCCGGCAGGCAGAGGGCCTCGATGACGACGGCGAGGTTCTTGTGCAGGTCCGCGGTGCCGAGGAAGACAATGAAGGAGCGGGGCGGCAGCGCCACCGCGCTCTCCGCCCTGACGGGAAGCCGGGTCACGCCATTGTGGATCACGCTGATCCGATCGGCTGGGACGCCAAGCAGATCCCGGATCGAGCGGGCGCTGGACTGGCTGATGGTGACGATGTGGTCGGCCTCGGTCGCCAGCGCGCGGTAGGTCGTGTTCCAACGCGCGATGATGTCGTCCGAGAAGTGTTCCGGAATGACGAGCGGCGTCACGTCATGGACCATGACCACCGAGCCGGGCTGCAGTCGGGCCGGGCACCAGTGCACGGTCGGATAGAAATGGACGATCGGCCGCCCGCTCTCCGGAGCATCGGCCGACGGGGCATTTTCGAGCGACAGCGCGCGGAGATGGCGGAACTGCTCGCGCGCGACGCGGCCGATGCCGCGCGGGTCGGAGAAGGCGCCGTTGGCGAAACGAAGTTCCGTGCTGGCGAGTTGGACGACGTCGAAGCTGGCCGTCGCCTCGGCCCGGTGCTCTTCCCTGGCGCGGCGGCGGTGGCGCCGGATCGTCGCCCAAGGCTCGATGTCACGCAGCCGCTGCCGGAGGGGCTGCAGGCGGAGATGAACGTCGCTGATCTTGCCGGCGAGTGCCATCAGCCGGCGACCGGCCCTGATGCGCGCGATCCGGCCGAGCGCCTGCTCGGCCATCTCGGCGCGCCTTGCCGCCGCCTCGGCCCGCAGCCCGGCGACCTCGGTGGCCTTGTGGGCTCCGTAGGGCACGAAGTCGTCGCCCGCATCCGGCGCGCGGAAGGCGTCGCGGCGATGGGCCTGCTCGCGGGCGAGGTAGAACTGGTTGCGCCCGTCGGCATGGACGGCGAGGTAGTCGGCCGCTGTCAGCAGCGCCTGCCAGCCGGCGTCGTCCGGTTTCGTCGACGCGACCATGACGACCCAGGGACGGTTGCGCGACCAGTCGTTGCCGCCGAGCATCGCCGCGGCGTCGCCTGCGATATCCAGCCTGAGAAAATGCACGGCCTGGCCGGGCGGGACATGGGCGCGCCAGAAGGCCGCGAGCGTCTCAACCGCCTTCGGCGCTTCCTCCAGCCGCCGCAGGGGGCTCAGCGCGGAATCGGCATCGATGCCCGTCCAGCCTGCCTCGCGGAAGGCGCGGCTCGCGGAATGACGGGCCGCTGGATGGGCGCCGATATCGATATAGAATCCCGGATGGACATCCTTCAACGCGCGCCGAAGGACGACGTCCTCGAAATTCTGGGCATGGGATACGAACACCGGGATATTTGTCCTGTGATACGGCCTAGTGCGCCTTCCTAAGGAGGCGGCGGCCGATGCACAACCGCCTACATCCCCCTGCGGCCCTCTGCCCTGCATGTCGGGTGACGATCCACCGGACGCCTGCCGCCGGGGGGCGCGCGCGTGGCGGTGCCGGCCTGCGCTTGCGAGGTGCGGCCTGGCCGGCAAGCGCAGATTTGCACAACTCTTCAGAAGGTTGTGCAATTTCGCTATCCATCGCTCTTCGAAGCTGGCAGAACCCGGCCATTGCGGGCGTGGCGAAACTGGTAGACGCAAGGGACTTAAAATCCCTCGACTTCGGTCATGCGGGTTCGATCCCCGCCGCCCGCACCATCTGGCCTGACCGTTGGGGCGGCTCTCGAGGATGTTTGCTATTCTAAAGGCCGCCTTCATCCTCGATGCCGTATGAGGCGATCTCGGCGGCGACAGCCATCTCGTCCGCCACGCGGCGCACCGAGCGAGAACTGGAACTGATGGCGGCGTGCGGCGCTGGCAGCCCTCGCTACGTGGACCGCGAGCGCGTTTTTGGTTGAACAGCGCCCTTAGATTGCCGCACCACCATCGGTAATATGGTTTGGTCCGAGCTGTCGCGGGAGGAAGTAAATGCTTTACCGGAACGCATCCCCGTCAGATCTGGAACCGATCATAGCCTTGCATGTCGAAGAACAGCGCCGTGCATACGCTCATATCTTGCCTGAAAGCCATCTCCGCACGGAAATGCCGGCTCAGAAGCGTGAGCTATGGCACGGTCGGCTTCAAAAGGAAGTCGACCGGAATCAGCTTTCGGTCACGGTCGCTGAAAGTGATGCCCATCATGTGGTAGGCTTCGCCTGCTTTGTTTTCGAAACAGACGACAGCTTCGGAAGCTATCTTCACAACCTCTACGTTGCGTCCAGTCATCAGCGGCGAGGAATAGCCAGAAAGTTGCTGGTGGAAGGCATCGCCAGATTTGACCCGGACAGAATGAGATCGCCCGTCCATCTCCTAGTTTACAAGGCGAATGATACGGCGCGCGGGCTATATGACCGGCTCGGCGGTCATCCCATTGAATGTCTAGAACGCGGCATCCCACCCATCGAGTTGCTTCGGTATCAATGGTCGTCAGCATGCGAACTGCGGCGACGCGCGTGGATAGAGTGACGTCTCTCTACCCACGTAGACTAGTCTGCCGAGGGCTGGAGGTGGCGCGCCACGCGGCACAGGTGCGCAAAATCCCTCGACTTCGGTGATGCGGGTTCGAGTCCCGTCGTCCGCACCACCTTCCCTGCGCCCCCACCATTCGAACGTCGCGTCGTGATGGCGGCTTTGCCGGACCGCGGAGGACGGCCACGTGGCCGTCCTCCCATCCGTTCAGCGCCGCAATCGCATGCGGGCGTTTTCGAACGGCAAGTCCTCATCGTCTCGGGCCCGCCTCGAGATTTCGACGAAGCCCAGGCGGCTGTAGAACGAGAGGGCCTGCTGATTGCGGGTGTAGACGTCCAGCTGCAGTTCGCCTTTGCGTTTCAGGGCGTGAGCCACCAGCCGGCGGCCAACGCCCGCCCCTTGGTGCGAGGGGGAGACGAACAGCCCGCCGATGAAGCAATCGAGCAGGCTGATAAACCCGACAGGCTGTCCGAGATGACAGGCAACCCAGTTTTCCGCGTTCGGCAGATAGACGGTCTCGATCAGTCCGCGCTCCTGTTTCAGCCGCTGCTCGCCCAGAAATGCGTGCGCCGAAAGGGAGGCTTCAAACCAAATATTCGACAATGCGTGAAGGTCCGACGCCTCATCATAGGCACGGATCGTTAGATCGATGTTCTTCATGATTGACCCGAAGAAAAGAATGCAAACAAAGACAGCGCCCATGCGGACGCTTCGAATACCGCCTCGCGCGGCTCAGATACGGTCTCTGCGCATTCATCTCCTTCTGCTGTGGCCTGCCTCTATAGCAGGCCGACGCCCGGTTCAAGCACGGGCACAGGGAGTGCTGCACGCTCCGGCGGGACGGCGTGGCGCCTAGAGGTCGATCTCGTCCTCGATGCCGAGCGCCGTGATCTCGGCGACGGCGCGCATCAGGATCTCGGCCGTGTGGTGCTGGGCGAGCGTGGAGGCGACGACCTTCGCCGCGATCGCGGCCTTCAGCGCGCGGCGCGCATCGTTCAGTTCCGGCACCACGCCGGGAATGTCGCGGTCGGGCCGCTCGTCGCGTCCCGCCGTCTCGCCGCGCGCGAACCATTCCCGCGTCCGGGCGATGCGGCGGCCGATGGTGTCGAGATGCTCGAGGATCGCGTCGGTGGCGGCGCGCCGCTCGGCGAGGTACTGCTTTCCAGCGGCGGAAATCGCATAGATGCGCTTCTGGCCCTGCGCCGTGACGCTGGCGTGGCCGGCTTCCTCGATGACGGCGAGCGTCGGATAGACGACGCCGGGGCTCGGGCTGTAGCTGCCCGACGTCAGTTCCTCGATTGCCTTGATGATCTCGTAGCCATGGCGCGGCGCGTGCGCGAGCAGCGACAGCACGACGAGGCGAAGATCGCCGTCGGCGACCATCCGCCCGATTCGGAGGCCGCCGGCGCGTCCCCGATAGGGGCCGCCATCCGTCCCCGGTTCGGTATCGAAGCGGCGCGTGGCCGCTCTTTGCCCCTGATGTCCCGGATGGGCGGCATCGCGCCGGTCGTCCGTCGCTCTTGGGTTCATCGTGGCTCCGATATATCGCAGGTCGCGTTGAGGGGAGGCTCGGCCGCTCAATTCAACACCGAGATATATCTTACGATAGGTCGTCGCGCGGTGCCGGTCAAATCCGGAGGCGAGGCTGGCGGGCCTGCTCGCGTTGCGGCGCTCGCATGTGTGGCGAGCGTCATTGTAAGATGACGGGCCGCTCCCATGTTGTTCGGCGGGTCCGATTTTTGAGAGAAGCGACGAAGCGCCGATGGATATGCCGACCGCGATACCGAGCCCCGCCACGAAGGAAATCCGTCTCGACGAGAGCCGCTGGCGCAAGACGCTGTTCGGCATGCTGCTCGATTCGCGCGCCCGTTTCGGCGGCAAGCGCGAGGTGATCGAGGATAACCAGCGCAAGCCGCTGACCTTCGATCGTGTGATCATCGGCGCCATGGTGCTTGGCCGGATCTTCGCGCGGCGGACGGAGAAGGGGGAGCGGGTCGGCGTGCTGCTGCCCAACGTCGCGACGGTCGCGCCGGTCTTCTTCGGGCTCGTCGCCTTCGGCCGCGTGCCGGCGATGCTGAATTTCTCGGCCGGGCCGAAGAACCTGCTCGTCGCCTGCAAGGCGGCTAAGGTCCGCCATGTCGTCACCTCGCGGCGCTTCATCGCCGAGGGCAAGCTCGACGAACTGGTGGCGGCGCTCGGCGCCGAGGTCGAGATCCTCTGGCTCGAGGACATCGCCAAGACGGTCGGCACCTTCGACAAGGTGCGGGGTGTCGTCTCGTCCTGGTTCGCGCGCCGGCTGCATGGCTGGTCCGGCGCCAAGCCCGACGACGTCGCCGTGCTGCTCTTCACCTCGGGATCCGAGGGCGCGCCGAAGGGCGTGGCGCTGACGCATGCGAACGTGCTCGCCAATGTCGAGCAGTTCCTGCGCACGCTGGAACTCCGGCCCGACGATTCGTTGTTCAACCCGCTGCCGGTGTTCCATTCCTTCGGCATGACGGTGGGCCTGATCGCGCCGTTCGCGATCGGCATGCGGGTGTTCTTCTATCCGACGCCGCTGCACTACAAGCAGATCCCGGCGCTGGTGCGCGACAGCGGCGCCACCATCCTGATCGGCACCGACACCTTCGCCGCCGGCTGGGGCCGAATGGCGGAGGACGGGGATTTCGGGAAGTTGCGCCTCGTCGTGCTCGGCGCGGAGAAGATCAAGCCGACGACGCGCGTCCTCTGGCGCGACCGCTTCGGCATCGAGTTGTTCGAAGGCTATGGCGCCACCGAGGCGGCGCCCGTGGTCTCCGCCAACACGCCGCTCTATCACAAGGACGGCACGGTCGGCCGGCTGCTGCCGGGCATGTCGTACCGCATCGAGCCGGTGCCCGGCCTCGACGAAGGCGGGCGCTTCTGGATCACCGGGCCGAACGTCATGCTCGGCTACATGCGCGACAGCGCGCCCGGCGTGCTGGAGAAGACGCCGGACGGCTGGCACGACACGGGCGACATCGTCAGCCTCGACGCGGAGGGCTACATCACCATCCGCGGCCGCGCCAAGCGCTTCGCCAAGATCGGCGGCGAGATGATCTCGCTCGCGGCGGTCGAGGCCTATGCGGCGCAGGTCTGGCCGGAGAACGTGCATGCCGCCGTCTCCGTGCCGGATGAGCGCAAGGGCGAGCAGATCGTGCTGGTGACGGAGCGGCCGGACCCGGACCGCAATGCGCTGATCGCGTCCGCCAAGGCGCATGGCGTGCCGGAGATCATGGTGCCGAAGCGGATCGTCTCGGTCGCCGCCCTGCCGATCCTCGCGACGGGCAAGACCGACTATCCCACGATCGCCGAGATGGCGCGTGGCTAGATGCTTTCAGCGTTTCATGGAAACGCCGATCGGCTCCAGCGCCTTGTTTGGTCGCGTTTTCTTCCCGCGAACCGGTATCCACTTCGCTCGAAAACGCGCTAGCGCGGCGGCGCGGGCATCCTTTCCTCGGGCCGCCAGCCATAGATCCAGTCATAGCGCTGCAGCAGCCGCTCGCCGCCGAGCGCGGTCATGGTGGCGTCGCGCGCCGCCGCCATCGCGCCGCCTAGGTGATAGATCTGGCCGGCCTGGCGGGCCGTCCGCCAGACGCGGGCGGCGCGCGGACGCCGGATCGCCTCGAAGCGCTTCAGCGCTTCCGGCACCGGAGCTGCCGCGAGGGATGCCGCGAGAACGTCGGCATCCTCGATCGCCATGGCGGCACCCTGGGCCAGGAACGGCACCATGGCGTGCGCCGCGTCGCCGGTCAGGGCGATGCGGCCATGCACCCATTTGGCGCGCGGATCGATCTCGGTCAGGCACCAGCGCGTCCAGTTGAGATCGAGCCCTGTGAAGCGGCTGACGAAGCGCGTGCTGTCGCTGTCGAAACGCCGCCGCAGGACTTCGGTGTCGCCGGGGGCGCTCCAGTCCGGGCCGTCCCAGTCCTCTTCGAGGACCACGATGACATTGACGAGGCGGCCGCTGCGAACGGGATAGATCACCACATGGGCGGCGCGGCTGAGCAGCACCGTGGTGCGGCCCTGCGGCAGGTCGCGCGGGACCAGCCCGATCGGGATTGTCGTGCGCCAGGCCGTGCGGCCGCTCGGGCGGGGCGCGGCCGCGCCGGGCACGGCGCCGCGCAGCGCCGAGCGCACGCCGTCGGCCGCGATCAGGCAATCGAATTCATGCGCCGCGCCGCCGACGGTCAGCGTGACCGCGTCGGCGGACTGGCTGGCGCCGCGCGCGCCGGCGCCGAGATTCAGCGTGATGCGCGCATCGCCGCGCACCGCGTTGAGCAGCAGCGACTGGAGATCGGCGCGATGCAGCAGGCGGTAGGGCGCGCCATAGGCGACGCGCGCCGACGCGCCGAGCGGCAGGCTGACGATCGGCTCGCCGGTGCGGCCGGAGCGCATGTCGATGGCATCGGGCTGGACGGCCGCGCGGTCGAGCGCCTCGGTCAGGCCGAGCGCCTCCAGGATGCGCCCTGCATTGGGCGAAACCTGCAGGCCGGCGCCGACTTCCGACAATTCAGTGGCGCGTTCGAAGATCGTCGAGGCGATGCCACGATGGGCAAGGGCCAGGGCCGTTGTCAGGCCGGCGATGCCCGCGCCTGCGATGCCGACGCGGAGCGGCGTCATGACGGGATCAGGCTGCGACCGGTTCGACGTAGAGATGGCCCGGCGGCAGGGTCTCGGGACCATGCAGGCGGTCGTTGAAGCGATAGAGCGTCGAGCAATAGGAGCAGACCTTCTCCGCGTCGTCGCCGAGGTCAATGAAGATATGCGGGTGGTCGAAAGGCGGCTTGGCGCCGACGCACATGAATTCCTTCACGCCGATCTCAATCGTCTCGACGCCGGAATCATTGTGGAAGTGGGGAATCACATGGGCGGCCATGGCGCGGGTCCGTCGGTTCGAAGCTGTTGTGGCGGGACCATAGCGTCGCGGCGGCGCGATGAACAGGGCGCTGGCGCCGCCGGCGCGGCGACACCTTGGCGCGGTCGGCCCGATCCGGCATAAGGACGGGACATTGATCGCGGATCCCCCCACATGCAAAGCTTCTCATCGAACGGCGTGTCGCTTTCCTATCTGGACGAAGGCGCCGGACCGCCCATCCTCCTGATCCATGGCTTCGCTTCCAGCGCCAAGGTCAACTGGGTCAATCCGGGCTGGGTCGACACCCTCGTCAAGGCGGGGCGGCGCGTGATCGCGCTGGACAATCGCGGCCATGGCACCAGCGACAAGCCGCATGAGGTATCCGCCTATCGCGTCGCGGTGATGGCGGAGGACGCCCGCAACCTTTTGAACCATCTCGGCATCGCCCGGGCCGACGTGATGGGCTATTCGATGGGCGCGCGCATCGCGGCGATCCTGGCGCTGTCGCATCCGGCGATGGTCAAGACGCTCGTCCTCGGCGGCCTCGGCTACGGCATCGTCACCGGCGTCGGCCCCTGGGGGCCGGTCGTCGACGCGCTCCGCTCCGAAGATCCGGATGCCATCACCGACCCGATCGGACTGATGTTCCGCAAATTCGCTGACCAGACACGCAGCGACCGCGTGGCGCTCGCCGCCTGCATGCAGGCGACGCGGCAGCCGATCTTGGCCGACGATCTCGCGACGCTGCGCGTGCCGACGCTGATCGCCATCGGTGAGAAGGACGAGATCGCCGGCTCGGCGGCGGGCCTGGCGTCGATCATCCCTGGATCCGAGGTGCTGGACATTCCGAAGCGCGACCACATGCTCGCCGTCGGCGACAAGGTCTACAAGGCGGGCGTGCTTGATTTCCTGGCGCGGCGGAGCCTGGCCTGACCGGGAAAATGGCGTTCTGCCAGTGGCTTGGTGCCGCGGGCGGACAATCTGATTCAGGTCGGGCAGGGGCCTCGCCGTCGGCGGCGAATGGCCCCTGCGGGGGCAAACATTCCGAAAGCCGTTGCATTTTCGCGTCCGGCCGATAAGTGTTCGGCCCTCTCCTCGGCCGCCCGGTTAACGGAGGCGTCCGGGAGTATCAGGTACTCGGGGGGTACCGGTTTTTCCGCCATGGCCCACATGTTAGGGTGCCCCACGAGAATGGCTGCGACGATGAATGGCAGCGAAGGAGACCGCAATGTCGGCCGTTAATTCCCGCATGATCGGCGAAGCCCTCGCCAGTTTCGATCCGCTCTGGTCCGATATGCGGGCGCAGGCCGAGGAGATCATGCGCACGGAGCCTGCGCTGGCGAGCTTCGTCTACGCCACGGTGCTCAATCACGAGCGCCTCGAGGACGCCGTCGCCCACCGTATCGCCGAGCGCCTTCATCATCGCGACCTCGCGGCCGAGTTCATCCGCCAGGCCTTCGCGGAAGCGTTTGCCGAGGAGCCGGAGATTTCCGGCGCCGTCCGCGTCGACATCCAGGCGGTCTTTGACCGTGATCCCGCCTGCAATCGCATCATCGAGCCGGTACTCTACTTCAAGGGCTTCCACGCCATCGAGACGCATCGTCTCGCCAACTGGCTTTGGCGCCAGGGCCGCAAGGACTTCGCCTATTACCTGCAGAGCCGCTCCTCGACCATTTTCCAGGTCGACATCAATCCGGCCGTGCCGATGGGCAAGGGCATCTTCCTCGACCATGCCACCGGCCTGGTCGTCGGCGAGACGGCGGAGATCGAGGACGACGTCTCGATCCTGCAGGGCGTGACGCTCGGCGGCACCGGCAAGGAGACCGGCGACCGGCATCCGAAGGTCCGCCACGGCGTGCTGATCGGCGCGGGCTCCAAGATCCTCGGCAATATCGAGATCGGCCATTGCTCGCGCGTCGCGGCGGGCTCGGTCGTGCTGCATTCGGTGCCGCCGAACACCACGGTCGCCGGCGTGCCGGCCCGCGTGGTCGGCAAGGCGCCCTGTGCCGAGCCGTCGCGCACGATGGACCAGATCCTGCCGGATCAGGCATAATAGCGCATCGTTTCGTGGGTTGTGGCGGCGCCACCCGGGGGGTGCCGCGACAGGGTGTGATGCTACTGGCGTCGCGCCGATACCCCTTTTTTCCCCGCCTGACAGGAGATCAAATTGGATCGCAAAGAGGTCCAGAAGCTCGAGAGCTTCTTCCAGCGCCGCTTCAACTCGAAGGGCATCAGCATTCGTCCGCGCCCGCGCAAGGACGATTCGGCCGAGGTCTATTTCGGCGACGAGTTCGTCGGCGTGCTGTTCCGCGACGATGAAGAGGGCGAGCTGTCCTACAACTTCACCATGGCCATTCTCGACATCGATCTCGAGGACGCCTGAAGGAACGGGCAGGGACCACCCCTCCCATTGCCGGCGTGACCAGGATGGGCCGCTTCGTGCCGATCGTGGCCCTGCCGGAGCGGCCGCCCCGCGGCCGGATCGCAGCGGCCTGAGCATCCCCCCTGCTTGGGCCCTTTCACCCCAGCAGCGGGACCGCGCCATGCCCATTCATGCCCTCGATGGCGTCTCGCCCGAATTGCCGCCGGAAGGCCGCTATTTCGTGGCGCCGGACGCGCGGCTGATCGGCAAGGTCACGCTGGGCGACGAGGTCGGGATCTGGTTCGGGGCCGTGCTGCGCGGCGACAACGAACGCATCACTGTGGGGCCGCGCTCCAATGTGCAGGAGCATTCCGTGCTCCACACCGACATGGGCTTCCCGCTCACGATCGGGGCGGGCTGCACCATCGGCCATCGCGCCATCCTGCATGGCTGCACCATCGGCGACAACACGCTGATCGGCATGGGCGCGACCGTCATGAACGGCGCCCGGATCGGGGCCAATTGTGTTATCGGCGCTGGCGCGCTGGTGCCCGAGGGCAAAGTCATTCCCGACGGCTCGCTGGCCGTCGGCATGCCGTGCAAGGTGATCCGGGCTCTCGACGAGGCCGCCTTTGCGCAGCTCCGCGCCGGCGCCGATCACTATGTCGCCAATTGGCGGCGTTACGCGGCCGGGCTCGAATAGGGCGCGCCAGACACGCCCGGGCCGATCGGCCGCTTCCGCCATCAATCCTGAGTCCCTGGCTCGCAATGCGCGGGGCGCTTACCTTTCACCTCTCCCTGACGGAGCGTAGCTCCGGGCGAGGGTTTGGGAAACCATCCGGTGAGGCCGCAATCCCTCTCCCGCCGGCCGTCGACCTCTCCCTCGGGGAGAGGCGAAGGGCAAAGTGGATCCGGGATTGGCTTGTCGAATTGCGGGCCAAGGCGAGCCGCCCTAGCGGCGGATGCTGCCGACGAGCGTCTGGCGGTCGTCCTCGATCGCGACCCAGCGGCCGCTGTTGCGGTCCGACTGGCGCTTGATGAACTGATAGTCGGTCTCGCCCCAGAGCTTGATCCTGGGCTCGAGATTGTCGAGCACGAGGTCGCCGCGATCCGTGCGCACCGTCAGCACGGCGTGGCCTTCGCCATTGGTCTGGCGGACGACCGTGATCAGAAGCGCGCCGGCCGGCCAGCCGCTGTCGATCAGCTCGCGGCGCTTCAGCATGACGAAGTCTTCGCAGTCGCCTCTCCCGTCCTCTGGATAGGTCCAGTATTCCTGGCGACCATAGAGTTCTTCGTCGGTGACCGGTTCGATCGCAGTATTCACATTGTCATTGATGGCGATGAGCTGGTTCCAGCGCTTGACCGTGAGCTGCACCGGGTCGCTGTTGCGTGTCGTCTCATTGCATTCGATCGGCATGCGCGAGCAAAGCTCGTGATGGCCGACCGGTTGGCTGGTCTTGCCCATGACCCGCATGAATGCGGGGTGGTCCTGCGCGACCGCGCCGGTCACCAGGCCGAGAACCAGGGCAAGCCCGGCAATGCAACTCGATACGCGTACAAACGACATAGAACCCCGTCCCCTCATGCTGGGAAGACTATGCCATTTAGACTTTTACTCCGATCTAAGCCAAGCCCGTTGTTTCTAATCGAAATCTCATCGATTTTTATAGGCAGTTTAAGCTTTCGATTAATGAACGATTAACCATTAGGTTTTGGTTAACTGTCAATCCAGCGTGGACAGTGTTGCGCTGGTCGTTTCATGAAACTCGCGGAAATGCAGGGTTTTCGCGCCGGCTGTGATGCGATCGCCACATCATGATGAATAAATTGTGAATAATCGGTCCGATCGCCGTCGCGGCGGCCATTCGGGGGAGGCCGGTGGCGCGAGCCTGCTGCCCCGTCGAGAGGGGAGCAATGGCGCGGCCTCTCCGCGCGGCTACTGCCGGCCGCCCTCGAGAACGACGAGGCGGGGGCGCGGCCGCGTGTCGGGCATGTCTGCCGGTCGCGCCGTGGCGGCCGCCGGAAGCGGCTGCGCGGCGGCGGGCGCGTGCGCCGCCGGGGCAGGGGCATTTGACGCGTCGAGCCGGCTTGCCGCGACGACGCTCATCGCGCGGACGGGGTGCAGGCCGAGCCAGTAGGGTCGCTCCGGCGGCGCCAGCAGGCCGAGGATGCGATCGATCGAACGTCCATCGTGGCTGAGCGGCAGCAGGATCATCGCGGCCGCGACGGTCTGGTCGCGTTCGTTGGTCGCCGCGAGGCTGAACTCGATGGCCGCGGCCTCGGCCGTCACCGCGCCGAGCGCGGCCCTCATGCGCTCGGCGTCGTGCCGCGCCCACAGGGTCAGGAACCCTTCGTCCCGCAACTCACGGCCGAAGGCGGCGCAGAGGCGCGTGCCGGCGAGCCGGAACGGGAAGCGGTCGCCTCGCGCCGCGTCGAGGATGAAGATGTCGCCGAGGAGCGGGGCGATGTCGGCCGGCGCGATGGCGTCGCGCCGAGGTGCGGCGGCGCCCGCCCGCTGGCGGGACCAGTAGGCGTAGAGCGCCAGGATCGACGGATCTTTCAGACTGGGCATTTGTTGGGTCAGATGGTCCGGTACCGAGGTGAAGCGCATGGTATTTCGACCATGATGCTAAGGGGCTCTTAGCATGGCGCCGCAAAGCCCGTGGCAATTCCCTTGGGTTACGGTTACGCACAGATTGACGGTAATTTGAGATTGATCTCATTTTTGAAGCGTGCAACCTTGGTGGTCGTTCACGGGGCGTCTTATGCCGGGGGGCTAGACGGGGCGTGACGATAGGCCGTCCGTGCGCGCTCCCTTTGTGAGGCGCGCCGGACGGCCAACTCGTTTCTGGACGTCATGACATCGCCACCCTGATCTTCCGGAAGCCCTGTGCTTGGCCGGCGGAGCGAGGCGCCTGTCGAACCTCGGCTTCGCAGGCGGGCATGCCCGCGCCCGGGCGGCCGCGGGGATGCCCGAATCCCGCCGGTGCGACGCCGATCCGCTTGCGCCGTTCCCGCGCTCCGACTATGCCGATCCGATGAGCCCCAGAAGCGAACGCGCGGCGCGCGAGCCGGTCTTCAACCTGCCTGCCGTGATCGTCGCCTCGCTGGTGGTGCTCGCGGTGGTCCATGCCGTCCGCATCTATGCCCTCAGCGAGGACCAGGCGACCTGGCTGATCGCCGCCTTCGCGTTCATTCCGATCCGCCTGACCGGGCCTTCCATTCCCGGCTTCTACTGGCCGGGCGGCGAGGCGGGCGATGTCTGGACCTTCTTCAGCTACGCCTTCCTGCATGGCGACTGGATGCACTATGCGGTGAACGGGCTCTGGCTGGCGGCCTTCGGCACGCCGCTGGCGCGGCGCTTCGGCGCGCTGCGCTTCCTGTCGTTCTCGCTGCTCGGGGCGGCGGCGGGCGCGGCGGCGCATCTCCTGCTCTATCCGTCCGGCGCGGCGCCGCTGATCGGCGCCTCGGCGGCGATTTCGGCGCAGATGGCGGCGTCGGCCCGCTTCGCCTTTTCGGCCGGCGGCCGGCTCGGCGGCGGAATCGCGCGCGCGGACGCGGATTTCCGGCCGGCGCTCGGCGTGATCGAGATGGCGCGAGACCGCCGCATCGTCGCCTTTCTCGGCGTCTGGTTCGTCTTCAACCTGGTCTTCGGCTTGCTGTTCACGCCGCCGGGCGTGACCACGAGTTCGATCGCCTGGGAGGCGCATCTCGGCGGCTTCATCTTCGGCCTGCTGGCGTTTCCCTGGTTCGACCCGGTCGGCAGGGCGCGTCGATAGAGGCGGGCGCCTCGGCTCGCCTTGCAAAGCGCCGCATCCGGTTCCATCATCCGGATCGTCGGAAGTCGGCACCGGCCTTCGGCCGGGCTGCTTCCGAGGGTTGGCATGTCAGCGATGCCAGCGTGGCGCGCGCCCATGCCGGGGGTCAGGACCGCTCCAGCACGAAGGGCGGCCGGTCCCGCTTGAACAGGGAGCCGACGTCCATGACTGTAGCTGCCATCTTGTCCAGGAAGGGCCGGGAGGTTGTCACCGTTTCGGCCGATCGCAGCATCGCCGACGTGATCCAGATGCTGTCCGAACACCGCATCGGCGCCGTCGTCGTCGCGGACGAAAACCGTCGCATCCTCGGCATCGTGTCGGAGCGCGACGTGGTGCGCGCGCTGGTGCGCGGGCCGGGCGCGCTCGACGGCGCGGTCGCCAGCATCATGACGGCGAAGGTCGTCACCTGCTCCGACCACGATACGATCAACGACGTGATGTCGCGCATGACCGAGGGACGCTTCCGCCATCTGCCGGTCGTCGAGGACGGCAAGCTCGCCGGCATCGTCTCGATCGGCGATGTCGTCAAGGCGCGCATCGAGCAGGTGGAGCGCGAGGCCGACGAGATGAGGGCCTATATCGCGATGGCCTGAGCGGCGGCCTCAGCCGCCATAGACGGCCTTCGGATCGAACAGCGGCGCGTCGCCGGTGAATTCGAGCGCCAAGGTCGGGCTGACCTTATGCCCGACCGGAACCGTCCGGTAGAAGCAGCCCTTGCGCCCCGTGTGGCAGTTCGCGCCCGTGCCCGCCGTCGTCACCTTGATCAGCACGGCGTCCTGGTCGCAATCGACCCGCATCTCCTTCACGGTCTGGGCGTGGCCGCTGGTCGCGCCCTTGTGCCAGAGCTCCTTGCGCGAGCGGCTCCAGTACCAGCCCTCGCCGGTCTCGATCGTCTTTGCCAGCGCCTCGGCGTTCATCCAGGCGAGCATCACCACCTCGCCCGTGTCGAAATCGGTGACGACGGCCGCGATCAGGCCGTCGGCGCCGAAGCGCGGCATCAGGGTCGTGCCTTCCTCGACCTCGGCATGCGAGCCCGGCGCGGCGAAGCGGGGCGGGACGGGGCTGGCATTGGTCTTGGTCTCGGTCGTGGCCATGGCAATCTCCGGATGTCGCCTTCGCCATAGCGCCGGCGCGGCGACGGGGAAAGGGGGATGAGGGGGCTAGGGTCCAGACTCAATTGGGAATGGGGCAGCGTTGGGCCAAAATCCCGCGCGGGCAGGAGCGGACCGGCGCCGATGGCTATCCATCGGCGAGGATCGGCGACGCACCGGCGCGGGATTTTCGCCCAACCCGCAGCGCTCAATGGAAACCGGGCCATTTCGGCGTCGCCGTCGGCTCGTTGGGGGAGGCCCAACGTCGCCGCCATCTCCTGGAACTGGCCCGGTTTCCATCGAGCGCTGCCTCGTTCCCAATTGAGTTCGGACGCTAGCGGCCCTGCACCAGCGCCAGGAAGCGTGCGCGCTCGGCGGCATCCTTGTGGAACACGCCGGTGAAGCTGGTGGTGATGGTCGAGACGCCGGACTTGCGGGTGCCGCGCATCGAGACGCAATGATGCTCGGCCTCGAGCATCACGGCGACGCCGCGCGGGGCGAGTCCCCTGTCGACGGCCTGGGCGATCTGGTTCGTCAGCCGCTCCTGCATCTGCAGGCGGCGGGCGAAGATGTCGACGACGCGGGCGAGCTTCGACAGGCCGACGACGCCGCCCTTCGGATAATAGGCGATGTGCGCCTTGCCGATGAACGGCACCATGTGGTGCTCGCAATGCGAAAAGAACGGAATGTCGCGCACCAGTACGATGTCGTCATAGCCGCCGGCCTCGTCGAAGACGCGGTCGAGCGTCTCGGCCGCATCCTCGTGATAGCCGCGATAGAATTCGCCGAACGCCTTCGCCACGCGCTTCGGCGTGTCGATCAGTCCCTCGCGCGCCGGATCGTCGCCGGCCCAGGCGATCAGCGTGCGGACAGCGGCTTCCGCTTCCTCGCGGCTCGGCCGGCGGATGGCGTGGTCGCGTCCGCTCGATTCGTCCTTGGCCGGAGGGCTCTTGGCGTCCATGGTCTACTCCACTTGTCATGCCGCAGGTTCGCGCGCGGCTGGGCCGCGCGCGTCCGCTCGGTCGCACTCCTACTATCTGGTCGGTCCGCTGGCGAGTTTCTATATTGGCGGCAGGAGGTCGCAATGATCGACGACATCTACAACGCCCGGATTCTTGAATTCGCCGGCAACATTCCGCGTCTCGGCCGGCTCGACCATGCGGATGCGAGCGCGACGGCGCACTCGAAGCTCTGCGGCTCGACCGTAACGGTTCATCTCGCCATGAACGGCGATGTCGTGACCGATTTCGCGCATGAGGTCCGCGCCTGCGCGCTCGGCCAGGCCTCGAGCTCGATCATGGCGCGGCATGTGGTGGGCGCCGATGCGCGCGAACTGCGAGCCCTGCGCGCCGCCATGCTCGCCATGCTGAAGGAGAACGGGCCGCCGCCGGAAGGCCGTTTTGCCGATCTCCGGTTCCTGGAGCCGGTTCGTGACTACAAGGCCCGCCATGCCTCGACCATGCTCACCTTCGACGCGGTGGTCGATGCCATCGGCCAGATCGAGGCGAGGCGGGAAGAGACGCTCGCGGCCGGATGACCCATTCGCCGGATCGTCCGGCGCTTTTGCGGAAAGGCGAAGAGCATGCCGTTGTTCAGTCATCCCCGCATGATGCCGGCTGTCGCCGGCCTGCTGGTCGTTCTCGCGCTTGGCGGCGGCCCGGCGCTGGCGCTGTCGTCGGACGCGCAGGCGATCGTCGAGCAGGTCAGGGCGACGACGCCGAACCTGAAGCCGGTCTGTTCCGACCGGGGTGCGCTGACCAAGGCCGTCACCGCGGCGACGATCGCGCTGGCCGAGGCGAAGAAGATCAATTCGGACAAGGCCAGCGCGACCGCCGCCGGCCAGGAGGCGGGACGCTATCTGTACTTCCACTGCTCCTAATGACGGGTGTGGCCACGCGGCGTCCCACGAGGAGCCGGCAGGGGCGCAAAAGGCTGGCGATCCGGCCCCGGCGCGCTGGCCCGGCCTGGTCGGCATCGGGCTGATCCGGCTCTACAAGCTGGCGCTCTCGCCCTTCATCGGCCAGAACTGCCGCTATCTGCCGACCTGCTCCAGCTATGGCGAGGAGGCGATCCGCCGCCATGGCCTCTGGGCCGGCGGCTGGATGACGCTGGCCCGCTTCCAGCGCTGCGGCCCCTTCGGCGCATCTGGCTATGATCCCGTCCCCGAGACCCTTTCGGACGAGGTGCGGTGGTACCGTCCCTGGCGCTACGGCCAGTGGACCGGAAAGCACATCGATCCGACCACGCGGCTGGATCGCTAGCCGCCGAAATAGGCCGGCCGGTCGAGGTCGGCGATCAGGCCGATTCCGCGCGGCTGCCAGCCGAGCGCCGCGCGTGTCCCGGCGCTGGAACTTGGATTGTCCATCGCTGCGAAATGCGCGAACCAGCCGAAATGCGCTTCGGCCTGATCGGGCGGGACGCTGGCGACCGGAAGGTTCAGGCGCTTTCCGATCACCGCCGCGATCTCCTTGAACGCGACGCCGCCTTCGGCCGTCGCGTGATAGCTGGCGTTCGCGGCACCTTTTTCCAGCGCCAGCCGGAACAGTTCGGCGGCATCCGTCCGGTGGACGGCGGGCCACTGGTTGAGCCCATTGCCGATATAGGCCGAGATGCCCTGCTTGCGAGCGATGTCGATCAGCATGGGAATGAAGCCGTGATCGCCGTCGCCATGGACGGAAGGCGGCAGGCGGACGAGCGAGACGTGCGCGCCCGCCTGTGCCGCGGCCCTGGCGGCTTCCTCCGAGGCGATGCGCGGGTTCGGGGAACTGGCGTGGGGCGTGCTGTCCTCGGTGACCCGTCCCTGGCCGGCCAGCAGGCCCGTGCCGGAGGTAACGACAAGGGGGCGCCCGGACCCGGCGAGCGCGACGCCCAGCGTCTCGACCACCGCTCGGTCGATCTCGCAACTCGCCCTGAAGTTGGAGAAGTCATGGATGAAGGCGGTGTGGATGACGCCCTCCGCCTGGGCGATTCCGGTCTGCAGGCTGTCGCGATCCTCGAGATCGCCGCGATGCACGTCGGCTCCCGCAGCCGCGAGAGCCTGCGCCGCGGCATCGGAGCGGGCGAGCCCGAGCACTCGGTGGCCGGCGTCGATCAGATTGCGGACGACGGCCGTGCCGACGAAGCCCGAGGCTCCGGTGACGAAGACGCGCATGATGAGACCTTTCGTGGATCCTCTGTCTGGCCGTCTCGGCGGCCTGACCTCACCAAGCTAGGCGAGGCAATCCATACGATCTATGCTGGAAAATCCGCATCTTCTTCGTGATCGTCCGGAACGCCAATGGATCCCTTGTCCGATGTCCTGTCTCTGCTGAGGCCGCGCAACTACATGTCCGCCGGCTTCGATGCCGGCGGCGATTGGTCGGTCCTTTTCCCCGACCAGCAGGACAGCATCAAATGCGGTGCGGTCGTCTCGGGCCGCTGCTGGCTGGCGGTCGAGGGACGCGCGGATCCGGTGCTGCTGGAGGCGGGCGACAGCTTCCTGCTGCCGAGCGGGCGGCCGTTCCGGTTGGCGAGCGACCTGCGGCTACCGCCGGCAATGGCGGCCTCCATCTTCGCCAGCGTGCGCGAGGGCGGCATGGTCACCCACAACGGCGGCGGCGAATGCCTGTTGGTCAGCAGCCGCTTCGCGCTTGCCGGCAATCATGCCGGCATCCTGCTCGGCGCGCTGCCGCCGATCGTCCATCTGCGAAGCGAAGCAGGGCAGGCGACCTTGCGCTGGCCGGTCGAGCGGATGATGCAGGAATTGCGCGAGCCGCGTCCTGGCGGCTTCCTGGTGATCCAGCATCTGGCGCATATGGTGCTGGTCCAGGCGTTGCGGCTGCATATGGCGGATGGGTCGGCGGGCGGCGGCGTCGGCTGGCTTTCCGCGCTTGGTGACCGGCAGGTGGGCGCGGCGCTAGCCGCCATGCACGGCGATCCCGCGCATCGCTGGACCCTCCAGTCCTTGGCGGAGCGGGCCGGCATGTCGCGCTCCACCTTCGCCCTTCGCTTCAGGGAAGCGGTCGGCAAGGCGCCGATGGACTATCTGACGCGCTGGCGGATGCTGCTGGCGGGGGATCGCCTGGCGCATTCGCGCGAGACGATCTCTGCGATCGCCTCGTCGCTCGGCTATGAATCGGAGAGCGCCTTCACCACCGCCTTCAAGCGCGTCATGGGCTGCTCGCCCCGGCAGTATGGCCGCGCCCAGCAGGCGGCGCCGAGCGCGTCCGGCGATGGCGACGGGCGCATCGTCGAAGGCGGGCGCGGTCAGGAAGCCTCGTCGGTCGTTTCCGCATAAGGCCGCGCCGCATCGAGGATCCAGGCGCGGAAGGCGCGCATCGCCGGCGTCGGCGTGGAGGATTTGAGGCTGGTCAGCCAGTAGCTGCCATTCGTCACCGTGGTCGCGAAAGGCTGGATGATGGCGCCGGCGCCGAGCTGGCGGCGGAACATGAGCGGCGGCGCCAGCGCCACGCCGACGCCGAGCAGCGCCGCCTCGACCATGGTGCGGGAGGAATCGAAGACCGGTCCCTTGACCGGTGGCGCGGCGAGCCCGGCCGCGGCGAACCAGCTTGGCCATTCGTCGGCGCGATAGGAGCGCAGCAGCGTCTCGCCATGAAGATCCTGCGGCTCGGCGAGGCGCGCGGCGATCTCCGGCACGCAGAGGACGGAGAGCGGCGCTGCGAACAGGCGGTCGGCCTCCGTGCTGTGCCAGGCGCCATCGCCGAAGCGGATCGCAAAATCGAGCCCCTCGGCGGCGATGTCGACCCGGTTGTTGTTGGTCGACAGGCGAAGATCGACGAAGGGATTGGCGAGGCGGAATTCCGGCAGGCGCTCGATCAGCCAGCCGACCGCGAAGGTGCCGACCGCGCCGACATTCAGCACCTCGCGGACATGCCCGCCCTCGAACTGCTCCAGCAACCCCGCGATCCGGTCGAAGGCCTCGCGCAGCGTCGGCAGCAGCGCCTGGCCCTCGTCGGTGAGCGAAAGCCCGCGCGGCAGGCGGCGGAACAGCGGCGAGCCGAGCCGCGCCTCCAGCGCCTTGACCTGGTGGCTGACGGCCGCCTGCGTGACGGCCAGCTCGATCGCCGCGCGGGTGAAGCTCAGATGCCGGGCCGAGGCTTCGAAGGCGCGCAGCGCGTTAAGCGGCAGATGCGGGCGAACCATGTCATTCCCTGGCTGTTTCTCGTTCTCTTAGCCGAACTTGTACCATAGATTTCCTAATGGCTTGCCAGAGCAATCGTCGTTTGCCCGCGCCGGGCGCCGCACTTAGGAAGAGCCGGTCACGACATAGCGGAGACATTCACAATGCTGGACAGACGGCAGTTTTCCAGGGGGCTTCTTCTCTCGACCGGCGCGGCGCTGCTCGGCGCGTCCGGGTTTGCCACGGATACGCTGGCATCAGAGAAATTCGTATGCACCGTCATGGTCGATGTTCGAACCGGCGAAACCATCCGGCGCGACGGTCCGGCCGAGCGGCGCTTCTCGCCCTGCTCGTCCTTCAAATTCCCGCTCGCCGTGATGGGCTTCGATGCCGGCGTGCTGCAGGATCCGACGCATCCGCGCTGGGACTACCAGCCGGAGTTCCAGACCACGATGGAACAGCAGAAGAAGGCCTCGGACCCGACGATCTGGCTCCGTGACTCGATCGTCTGGTACTCTCAGGAACTCACCCGCAAGCTCGGCGTCGCGCGCTTCCGCGACTATGTCGAGCGCTTCGGCTATGGCAACGAGGATGTCACCGGCGATCCCGGCAAGAATGACGGCCTCACCCAGTCCTGGCTGATGTCGTCGCTCGCGATCTCGCCGGACGAGCAGGTTGCCTTCGTGCGCCGCTTCCTCGATCGGAAGCTGGCGGTTTCCGACCATGCCTACGCGGCGACCGAGGCGAGCCTCGCCCGCTATCCGGCCGAAGCGGGCTGGATCCTCACCGGCAAGACCGGCAGCGGCTTCCTGCGCAACGCGGCCGGCGCGACCGACCGGGCCCGGCCGATCGGCTGGTTCGTCGGCTGGGGCGAGAAGGATGGCCGGCGCGTCGCCTTCGCGCGCTTCAATCTGGGCAACCAGCGCTCGAAGACCTATGGCGGCATGATCGCGCGCGACGCGATGACGAGGGAATTCGCGAAACTCGCCAGCGGGTGAGCGCGGCGACCGGCTCGAATGGGGCTTGGGCGGGCGGGGCTCCGGGCCTCGCCCGCGCTGGCTTTTCGGGCGCCCGGACGCTTGCCTGCCGCGCTGCCATCGTATAGCCGTCTCCAACCGGCAGTTCCGGCCGGCCGACGGGGCGTGCCTCGTCCCCGATGAAGCCCCACCGCTTACCCGCGCTCGTCTGCGGGAGTGAGCAGGAGAGAGACATGATCAATCTGACATTCCCCGATGGCTCCGTTCGCCAGTTCGACGCCGGTGTGACCGGCAAGGCGATCGCCGAGGGCATTTCCAAGTCGCTCGCCAAGAAGTCCGTCGCCATGACGCTCGACGGCGTGCTGACCGACCTTTCCGATCCGATCATCCAGGACGCGCAGCTCGAGATCGTGACGCGCGACGACCCGCGCGCGCTCGAGCTAATCCGTCATGACGCCGCGCATGTGATGGCCGAGGCCGTGCAGGAACTCTTTCCCGGCACGCAGGTCACCATCGGCCCGGTGATCGAGAACGGCTTCTTCTACGATTTTGCCCGCAACGAGCCCTTCACCACCGAGGATCTTCCGAAGATCGAGCAGAAGATGCGCGAGATCATCGCGCGCAACGCTCACTTCACCAAGGAGATCTGGTCGCGCGACAAGGCCAAGCAGGTGTTCGCCGACAAGGGCGAGGCCTTCAAGGTCGAGCTCGTCGACGCGATTCCCGCCGGCCAGGACCTGAAGATCTATTTCCAGGGTGACTGGTTCGATCTCTGTCGCGGCCCGCACATGGCCTCGACGGGCCAGATCGGCTCGGCCTTCAAGCTGATGAAGGTGGCGGGCGCCTATTGGCGCGGCGACAGCAACAACCCGATGCTGACCCGCATCTACGGCACCGCCTGGCATGACCAGGTGCAGCTCGACGCTTATCTCCACATGCTGGAGGAGGCGGAGAAGCGCGACCACCGCAAGCTCGGCCGCGAGATGGACCTGTTCCACTTCCAGGAAGAGGGGCCGGGCGTCGTCTTCTGGCACGCCAAGGGCTGGTCGATGTTCCAGGAGCTGATCGCCTATATGCGGCGGCGCCTGCGTCCGCTGGGTTACCAGGAGGTTAACGCGCCGCAGCTGCTCGACAAGTCGCTGTGGGAGACCTCGGGTCACTGGGGCTGGTACAAGGAGAACATGTTCGCGGCGCAGTCGGCCGGCGACGATACCGAGGACGAGCGTGTCTTCGCGATCAAGCCGATGAACTGCCCCGGCCATGTGCAGATCTTCAAGCACGGCCTGAAGTCCTATCGCGATCTGCCGCTGCGGCTTGCCGAATTCGGCAACGTGCACCGCTACGAGCCCTCGGGTGCGCTGCATGGCCTGATGCGCGTGCGCGGCTTCACGCAGGACGACGCGCACATCTTCTGCACCGAAGAGCAGATGGCGGAAGAGTGCCTGAAGATCAACGATCTGATCCTCTCGACCTATGCCGATTTCGGTTTCGACGAGATCGTCGTCAAGCTTTCGACCCGTCCCGAGAAGCGCGTTGGCTCCGACGCAGTATGGGATCACGCCGAAGAGGTGATGATGCGGGTGCTGAAGACGATCGAGGAACAGTCGGGCGGCAAGATCAAGACCGGCATCCTCGAAGGCGAGGGCGCGTTCTACGGTCCGAAGTTCGAATATACCCTGCGCGACGCGATCGGCCGCGAGTGGCAGTGCGGCACCACGCAGGTCGACTTCAACCTGCCGGAGCGCTTCGGCGCCTTCTATGTCGATAGAGACGGCGAGAAGAAGACGCCGGTGATGATCCATCGCGCCATCTGTGGCTCGATGGAGCGCTTTCTCGGCATCCTGATCGAGAATTTCGCCGGTCATTTCCCGCTCTGGTTCGCGCCGCAGCAGGTCGTGGTGACGACGATTACTTCCGAGGCGGACGATTATGCCGAGGAAGTCCTGGCAAAGCTCAGGAAGGCGGGGCTCCGGGCCGAGATCGATCTTCGCAACGAGAAGATCAACTACAAGGTGCGCGAGCATTCCGTCGCCAAGGTGCCGGTGATCCTCGTCTGCGGCAAGCGCGAGGCCGAGGAGCGGACGGTCAATATTCGGCGTCTCGGATCGCGCGATCAGGTCTCGACGACGCTCGACCAGGCGATCGCCGATCTCGTGGCCGAGGCAACGCCGCCGGATCTCCTCCGCGAGAGGTTGGACGGCTGACGAAAAAGGACGGCGGCCGGGGTTTCCCTCGGCCGCGTCACGCCTGCAGTACTGTCTACATTCCCGCAGGCGCCTGAGCGCCTGCTACGGCCCCCACGAGAAGCTGGAGCCGTTCGTCCCGGCGCCGCTGTAGTGCTCGGAGCCGCCGCTCGTGTAAGCGCCGATGCCCGAAGCTTCGTAGCTGCTGCCGGCCGAACCGTAGGAATCACCACCGGCCGAGGACTGCCCCACCGAACCCCAGCTGGTGCTCGAGGAAGCGGTGTTGGTGTTGGAGTAGCTGTCGGACGCGCTGGTGCTCGAGCCGCTGGCGCTGCCGACGCCGGCGCTCGCGGTGGACGACGTCGAGGAGGTGCCGCCAGCATTCTGCGAGGAGGAACTGCTCGACGAGCCAGCCATCGCGGCGGCCGACGAGGCTACCAACAATGCGGAAGTGGCAACGCCTACGAGAATCTTACGATATGTCATCATAATCGAACTCCCTTGGATCTAGTCACCATTCACAGGCTTTTCAGGCGTCATTCAAGAAGCTCGAACGGCGCATGCAGTAAGTTAAGAACCGATTGCGTAATTGAAAATAAATTATCCTAATATTTACGTGATTGGTTACGTTATTTCAAAATTAATTCGATTAAATCTAACGTCTATATTGGCATTGAAATCCTGATTGCCTTTGCTGATACCAGGATCGCGGTTGAGAACTGCCGCAATTCGTGCCGGAGGCAGATCCGCCGCCGCCGAACAGTCTCGACAGGACTGACGGTGGGTTGGGCGGATTGGGGGGATCAGGCGGGTTGGGGTTGCCGCCGGGCCCTGTCGTATAGGCGCTGGCGGCCGTGCCGACCGTGGCCTTTTGCGTGGCCCAGGCGGCGCCGTCCCAGCCATTGCCGGTCGACGTCGAGCCGCCATAGGCCGAGCCTTGTGCCGTGGCGGTTCCCGTTGTGTTGGCCGTCGCGTTGCTCGTCGAACTGCCGTTGGCGCCGGCGCTGGCTGCGCCGCCGCCGCCGCTGCCATTGGAGTTGCCGCTCGAACTATTGGAGGCGCTGGCTGAGCCGCTCGGTCCTGACGAGGAGGAACTCGAGTTGCTGCCGCTGCTGCTCGTCGCCGATCCGGCGGCCATGGCGGCTTCGCTGAATGAATAGATCGAAAGCAGCGCGACGGACGCTACGAGCGATGATCTGGTGATGAAATAGGGACGCATGATGAAAAGGACTCCCTGATTTTCAATTCTGGTGAACCGGCAAAATGTCTTGCTGGACGTGGGCCGTCATGGACTGGCCGATTGGCTCGCGACCGTTGTGGCGCCGACTAGGGCTGGCCGGCATCGCAGCGGTATTGCCATCTCTTGACGACACCGTTTTCCCGCTTCCATTCGACCACCATGCAACTGGTGCTGTCGCCCGACCGCGTGGTGGTGACCGTGATGCCGTGGTCGCCATTGCTCTCGGCCCAGGCCGAGGCGCTGCTTTGCTGGCTGGTGGGCGCGCTTGACGCCGCGGGCATCCTCGCCCCGACGGGCCAGGACTTTTCGCTGGGCGGGCCGCTGTTGCTGGCGCCGGCCGCGCCTATCGAGGCGATGATGGTGACGCAGCCGATCGAGAGGGCGGTGGCCAGGTGGCTTGGATGAAGAATGCGCATGATGGACTCCACTGGCTTCTTGGCGCGAGCTAGCGCGACGCACGGAAGGGCTGGCAGAACAGGGTCTTCTGTTGCTGGCTCCACATGCAGTTCGCGGCGCCGTTCGTGCCGCTGATCCGGACGCTCCGCAGGCCTGTCATGTTGCGGGACGTGTTGTTGAAACCGGCGCTGGCAAATGAGTTGCTCGACGCGGTCGAGACGCCGGTGGGCGTCTTGCCCTCGGACGACGCGTTGGCCTGGGCCCAGGCCGTCGCACTCGTCCGCGTCGCTTGTGCGAAGGCTGTGGCGGCGGCGCGGGCGGCCGAGCGTACGTCGCTGGCGGTGAAAGCATTGCCCGCGGCGAACGCGCTTGACATCGCCGTGGCGCTTGAGCGGTTCGAGATCGCAACCGAATAGGTTCCGGAATCGGTGTAGGCCATCGACATCGAGCCGCCGCCGCGCAGTCTGCGGTTGACGACCGTGCCGCCCGAGGCGCTGGTTCTGGCGTTCTTGCCGCCCTGGGCATAGGCGCTGGTCTCGCTGCCGGCCGTCGTATACGCGGTCGGTGTCTCGCCGGCGACAGCGACGGCGGTCACCGTCGTGCCGGCATTGGCCGAAGTCGCGTCGGTCGGGGTTGTAGCGGTCGCGCCGGCGGCGCCGGTCGCGGATGACCAGGCCTTCAGCGTGCCGTTTTGATTGGAGACACCCGCCGTGGCGCTGGTGCCGGCGCCGGCACCGGTGGCCGAGCCGCCTTCCGACTGGGACGTCTGCGCGCCACCGCTGCTGGTGCTCTCGCTCGAGCTACCTGTATTGCCCCTATTGCCGGTGGTCGCGGTGTTGTTGGTGCTGGCTGCTCTGGCGCCGCCACCGCCACCGCCGCCTGGCCCGCGTGGTCCGGCATAGGCAAGGGAAGGAGAGACAATCAATAGTATTGCCGCCAAGGCAATAAATCTCGATGTCTGCCCAGCAATATGGGCACACGATGCCTTTCGACCAAACATGATTTAAACCCCTGAGCCAAATAAAAATAATTGAATGATATGGTCGAGTGCAACCCATGCTTGAGCCGCATTCTTCTTCATTTAAATCTACTTCATCCTATTGGTGTATAGAAGCGGCATCGCCAGTGCCTTGATCGGAAGTATTATTCGCGATATGCGCGAGATGTTCATGCGTGCTGTGTATTGATTCAGCCGGCACGACGGATATTTGAGGCTTGGCTCTGCTTGCGCTGGGCGCGGCCACGCAAGTCGGGTCATCCAACGGTGATCTGGGCCTCATGCAAATTCAGAAATTGCTGACAAATTGCCTGAGGAGGAGGGCCGCTTTGGCGATTGACTTTTGTTGAGTTGATTGATTGCTGAATGTTGTATTGATGCAGTGGGTCTGTAGAAATTTGAAATCAGTCCAGTGTAACGAGAAATGACGTAGTTGTGAGATCAATGTTGATTGCCGCATATACCGTAAGGTAAGGTTTGCCTGAATTCTAAATGCTGCGTCTGCAGTCACTTGGCGGGCTCTACGCACGATGGTTGGTTCGGTGGCATACCATCGGGATTTGGCTGGGCTGCAATTCGACGATCCGTCGACTCGAAGTAGATTCGCGGGCTGGCAAGGTGAGCGCGCCCATTTCGGGCTGCGTTGCGAGCCCGAGGCGGCGCTGAGGCGAGGCGGGGCCGGGCGTCGTGCGGGCTATATCCCCCCATGCCGATGCGGCCCGTGCTCCAGGTGTAGTCCTGACCGGCTGGGACGAGTGGTCGTGGCGCTATCGCGTCAGGACTTCGATCTCTCGGTTCAAGCCGGGCTCGACCTTGAAGTTGCGTTCATGGATCTGGTTGTCGTGTTTCGCCACGGCCGTGTAGTCGCCGATCGCGAGGACCACGTCAGGAAATGCGCCGGCGCTGTCGAAGACGGTTTCGCCGGCCGGGGTCATGACGGTCCATGAGGTGTTGGCCAGCGCCTCGCCGCCGCTCTCGGAGACGAGCTTCAGGGTGATGCGGGCCGCCTGATGGAACATCCGCATCTCGGTCAGCTTGCCGGCTTCGACGCGGACATCCGCTCTGGCGATGGCGTTGGCGTCGCCGTAGCGGCTGACGATGTGGTAGGTGCCGGCGTTGAGGCGCACGATCTCGTCGTCGCGCAGGCCTGGAACGATCGCCCCGCGCTCCTCGCCATTGCTGTCGTCGCTCGCATAGATGTCGAATTTGACGAGGTTGGGGAGGGGGGGCTGATCCTTGCCGACCAGCGCGTCCAGCTTCAATCCGCCGGCATCGAGGACCAGCGTGTCGTGCTCCTCGCCGCCGCCGACGCTGATCTGCTTCATCGTGGCTGCGCGGCCATAGGCGGCGTGAACGACATAGTCGCCCGCCTTGAGGGGAATGTTCACCGTGCCGCCTCGCGTCTCCCGTAGGAGCGGCAGCTTGCCGTCCGAACCGGGCAGCTTGCCGAACACCCGCCAGACGACTCCCTTGGGGATCGAGGGGCCGTCCGCGATCAGCTTCGCCTCGAGCGTCAGGCCCGCCTGGGGCCGGCCTTCGCTGGCGCGCGGGGGCGCAGGCTCCGTCTTCCCCGATTTCAGCAGGGCGGCCGGATCCGTCTGGTCGGGCAGAAGGGGAGCGAGCGACAGGGGTTCCGCCGGGGCGGCGCCATCGGGAATGTCGGCAGGCGGGATAGGTCCATCCTGGGCATGGGCCTGCGTCAGGAATATCGACAGGCCGAGCAGCGCGGCGGACGTCGTCAGGCGAGTGAGTTGCAGCAATCGTCTCGAAGCGTGTACGCGCAATTCCTGACCCCAGTCCCGGTCGTGCTCTGGCCGGTGACCATCCGCCCGTCGACCGCACGCGGCGATCGGATCCGGGAGACCCCACCGAACGAACCTATGAGCCGGATCAGCGTGGCGATTTCAAGACCTTTGACCCGCGAGCTCGCGCGCTCCTCCCGCCGGCGGGACATCCAGTGGGAAAAAGCCGGAACCGGGGCGCTAGGGAAAGGCGGGATCCGCCTGCTCGGCGCGGCTCCGGGGTTGCAATACCCGTCGATTCGTCCGATGTCTGGCCCAGCCAGCCGGGCCTTGTGGCACCCGCAAGCCGTCCGCCATCTCTCCCCATCAAGCCAGCGGCCCCCATGACCGAAACGATCAAGCTTCTGAAGACACGACGTTCGTTCCCGTCGATGAACCTCGTCGAGCCTGGCCCGAGCCCCGAGCAACTCACCGACCTCCTGACCATTGCCAGCCGCGTGCCGGATCACGGCAAGCTGGCGCCGTGGCGCTTCATCCTGTTCCGCGGCGACGCCCGCGCCGCTGCCGGCGAGGCGACGGCCGCGGTGTTGCAGAAGAACCGGCCCGACATCGACGAAAAGTCGCTGGCGCATGAGAAGAACCGCTTCGTGCGCTCGCCGCTCGTCGTTGCCGTGGTCAGCCGGGCCGCGCCGCATGCGAAGATCCCGGAATGGGAGCAGTTGATGTCGGCCGGCGCCGTGACGATGAACCTGATCGTTGCTGCCAATGCGATGGGTTTCGCCACCCAGTGGCTGACCGAATGGGTGACCTATGACGCCGAGGCGCGGCGGGTTCTCGGCCTCGCCGAGAGCGAGCGCCTCGTCGGGCTGGTCTATATCGGTACCCCCAACACCGAGCCGTTCGAGCGGCCGCGCCCGGCGCTCGCCGATATCGTCAGCGAGTGGACGCCGGCCGGTTGATACGACGCATCCATTGCGTATCCAAATCAAGGCGTCCGGATCCTCCGGGCGCCTTTTTCGTCTGGCGCTAGTAGCGGAACTGTTCGGCCAAGATCCGGTCGTCCCAGCTGTGGCCGGGATCGAACAGGATCAGGCTCTTGGCGCGGCGGTCCTGCTTGATGGCGATCTTCAGGACCGACTTGATCTCCGTATGGTCTGCGACCGCGTTGACGGGCCGTTTTTCCGGCTCGAGTACTTCGATCGAAACCGTGACGCGATCGGGGATCAGCGCCCCGCGCCAATGGCGCGGGCGGAAGGCGCTGATCGGCGTCAGGGCCAGCAGCGGCGCGTGGATCGGCAGGATGGGTCCGTGCGCGGAGAGATTGTAGGCCGTGGAGCCGGCGGGCGTTGAAACCAGCACGCCGTCGCCGATCAGTTCGGCGAGCCGCACCTGGTCGTCGATCGAGATGCGCAGCTTGGCGGTCTGGTAGGATTGCCGGAACAGAGACACCTCGTTGATCGCAAAGGCGCGGTGCTCGTTGCCGGACGCGTCCTGCGCGTCCATGCGCAGCGGGTGCAGCGTGGACGGCACGGCGGCGTCGAGCCGCTGCCGCAACTCGTCCACGTGGAATTCGTTCATGAGGAAGCCGACCGAACCGCGATTCATGCCGTAGATCGGCTTGCCGGAATTCATGAAGCGGTGCAGCGTCTGCAGCATGAAGCCGTCGCCGCCGAGCGCGACGATGACGTCGGCGCTTTCCGGGTCGACGCCCTGATAGAGCGCGTTCAGGCGCTGCTGCGCCTCGGTCGCGTCCGGCGTCGCGCTGGCGATGAAGGCGATCGCCCCGTGCCGCGTTGGTTCGATCGCCATGATTTCCTCCCGGTCGCGGCGCTCGCGTCGCGGCCGTATGGTCCGCATCCTGAGCGGCCTATCATGGCGGCCGCGTGTTTCCAAACCCTTGCCGTCGTCGTCATTCAGCGGATCGCCACGTCGAGCGTGCCGACACCCGCGATCGTCGCCGTCACGACGTCGCCGCGTTCGAGGCCTCCGACCCCGGCCGGCGTGCCGGTGAAGATGAGATCGCCCGGTGCCAGCACGAACCAGCGCGACAGATGCGCGATGATCTCGGGCACCGACCAGATCATCTCGGCGATGTCGCCGTCCTGGCGCGGCGCACCGTTGACGCTGGCGGTAAGCCGGCCCTTGGCCGGATGTCCGATGACTGCGGCCGGGACGATCGCGCTGATCGGCGCCGAGGCGGCGAAGGCCTTGGCCGTCGCCCAGGGGCGAGCCGACTTCTTCGCTTCCGCCTGCACGTCGCGACGGGTCAGATCAAGGCCGACGGCGTAGCCATAGACATGTGCAAGCGCGTCCTCGACGGGGATGTCGCTGCCGCCCGTGCCAAGCGCCACCACCAGTTCCACCTCATGGTGCAGGTCTGTGGTTTGCGGCGGGTAGGGGACCGGCGTCCCGGCCTCGACCAGGTCGTCCGGATTCTTCTGAAAGAAAAAGGGCGGCTCGCGGTCGTCGTGGCCCATCTCGCGGGCATGCGCTGCGTAGTTGCGGCCGACACAATAGATGCGATGCACCGGAAAGCGCGCCGCCGAATCGCGGACTTCGAGCGCGACGCGGGGCGGCGGAGGGATCACATAGCTCGGCTCGGTCATGTCGGCGTCCTGAATTCAAGGTTGCCCACTCTGTCCCGAGGCCTTGCCGCGGTGCAAGTGTTTCAGGCATTTGAAGGATGCGACGCAGTTGTCAGTTGCGGCGAGGCGGCGCGGGCGCTAGTCCTCCCGCCTGCGGAGCGGGGGCTCCGCATGATCCAACGAGGCCAGTGAACCATGTCAGTCGAACCCGCGCGTTTCGTGCTCACCCTGTCGTGCGGCGACCGGCGAGGTATCGTCGCCGCCGTGGCCAACTGCATCGCGTCGCAGGGTTGCAACATCGTCGAGAGCGCTCAGTACGGCGATCCGGACAGCGGCCGCTTCTTCATGCGCGTCTCGTTCTCCGGCCTTCCCGACACGACCGTCGAGAGCTTCTCGCGCGGCTTCGAACCGGTCGCGACGGCCTATGACTTCGACTGGAAGCTTCATGATCTGCGTGTCAAGCCGCGCGTCATGATCCTCGTGTCGAAGATGGGCCACTGCCTGAACGACCTGCTCTACCGCAATTCGATCGGCCAGCTTCCGATGGATCTGGTCTCCGTCGTTTCCAATCACGAGACGATGCGCCGGCGCGTCGAGGGCGAGGGGCTGCCCTACCACCATGTTCCTGTCGACGGCCGCAGCAAGGCCGAGCAGGAGGCGGAGATTCTCGCGCTGATCGATGCGCAGCAGATCGATCTCGTCGTCCTTGCCCGCTACATGCAGGTGCTCTCCGACGACATGTCGGCGCGGCTGGCGGGCCGCGTGATCAACATCCACCACTCCTTCCTGCCCAGCTTCAAGGGCGCCAAGCCCTATCACCGCGCGCATGACCGCGGCGTCAAGCTGATCGGCGCGACGGCGCACTATGTCACCGCCGAGCTCGACGAGGGTCCGATCATCGAGCAGGATGTCGGCCGCGTCGATCATTCCATGTCGGTCGAGGAGCTGATCGCCATCGGCCGCGACATCGAGAACACTGTGCTGGCCCGTGCGGTCAAGTTCCACATCGAGCATCGGGTCCTTCTCAATGACACACGGACTGTCGTCTTCCGATAAGGCCGCCGTTATCGACGGCAAGGCTGTCGCGGCCGAGATCACCGCCAGCGTGGCGACCGAGACCGCGCGTCTGGTTGCCGCCGGAGGGCGGGCGCCGGGTCTTGCCGTCGTGCTCGTCGGTGACGATGCGGCGAGCCAGGTCTATGTCGGTGCGAAGGGGCGCAAGGCAAAGGAGCTCGGCTTCCACTCCGTCCAGCACACGCTGCCGGCCGACACGACGGAGGCGGACGTTCTCGCGATCGTCGCCGATCTCAACGCCGACCCGTCGATCCACGGCATCCTCGTGCAACTGCCGCTGCCGCGCCACATCGACACGACGAAGGTGATCGAGGCGATCGACCCTGCCAAGGATGTCGACGGCTTCCATCCGATCAATGTCGGTCGCCTGGCGATCGGCGAGCGGGACCGCGCGCTGGTATCGTGCACGCCGGCCGGTTGCCTCGTGCTGATCAAGCGCGTTCTCGGCGCCGATCTCGCCGGCAAGGACGCGCTGGTCATTGGCCGCTCCAATATCGTCGGCAAGCCGATGGCGCAGTTGCTGCTGCAGGAAAGCTGCACGGTGACGGTGGCGCATTCGCGCAGCCGCGACCTGCCGGAACTCGCCCGCAAGGCCGATATCATCGTCGCGGCGGTCGGTCGGCCCGAGATGGTGCGCGGCGACTGGGTCAAGCCCGGCGCCGTCGTCATCGACGTCGGCATGAACCGCATTCCGGCGCCCGAGCGTGGCGAGGGAAAGACGCGCCTCGTCGGCGATGTCGCCTATGACGAGGCGGCGACGGTCGCCGGCGCGATCACCCCGGTGCCGGGCGGTGTCGGCCCGATGACGATCGCCATGCTGATGGCGAATACACTGGTCGCGGCTTGCCGCGCCGCCGGCCAGCCGGAGCCCAAGTTCTAGGGGCGGTTGTCGCTCAGGCTAGGCCTTCTGGTCACTTCTCCCCAAGGGGAGAGGCGACGGTACGCTATCCTCGAACTAGTTTAGCCGGCCCTGACGCGCGCGGCGGCGTTCGCGATGCATGACGGGCGATGCGGCGCATGACCAGAACGGTGAAGGCGCCGAGGCCGGCGCCGATGAGGGCGGCGGCATGGCCCGCATGCAGCGTCGCGAAGCCGGGGCGCACCATCACGAGGATGCCGATGAAGCCGACGAGGACCGCGCCCCACCGATGCAGGCCGACTTTCTCGCCGAGGATCGGGATGGAGAGGAGCGTGACGAAGAGGGGCGTGCAGAAGGCGATCGAATAGCTCTCGGCGAGCGGCAATTGTGAGAAGCTATAGAAGCCGAACACAGTCGCCGTACCGGCCAGCGCCGCGCGCGCCAGCACCAGGCGCGGGTGATGAACCCGAAGATTGCGGAAGTTGTCGCTTCTCAGCACCATCACCGTCAGCGGAACCAGCGCGAAAAGCGCCTGGCTCACGATGATCTGGAAGACGGAATATCGGGCCGTCAGCAGTTTCACGATCGCATCGCTGGTGGCGAACATGATGTTCCCCGACAGGGCGATCAGAATGCCGGCGACGACGCGTTCGGTTTGCTCGTTGGCGGCGGGCAGGATCGCGGTCATCGGGGCGTGCCCCGATCGGACGGCGTACGCAAGCGCGCGTCGAACCGAACGCGGCGCTTCTCGGCAATGGTGGACACGTCGGCCTCGGACGATATGCGGGGGCAGCAATCCGGCAGGCAAGACTCACCAGCCAAGGTTGCAGGATGATGCAAACGCCGGTCAGCGGCGGAATCAAGCTGTATTCGTGCCGATGTCGGGAATATGCGATCTTCGCGAAACGCTGTGACGGAATTGCCCCGCACGGCGGTCCGCCGCATTGGCGGGCCGGTTGAAACCGGTCAGGATGGCCGCCCACGATTCGAGAGGCTGTCATGCATTCGAACAAGCGGATACTCGTCACGGGCGGCGCGGGTTTCCTCGGCTCGCATCTTTGCGACCGACTGCTCGCGCGCGGCGACGAAGTGCTCTGCGTCGACAATTTCTTCACCGGTTCCCGGCGCAACATCGAGCACCTGATCGGTCACAAGCGCTTCGAACTGATGCGGCACGACGTGACGTTCCCGCTCTATGTCGAGGTCGACGAGATCTACAACCTCGCCTGTCCCGCCTCGCCGGTGCACTACCAGCACGACCCCGTGGCGACGACCAAGGTGAGCGTGCATGGCGCGATCAACATGCTCGGGCTCGCCAAGCGCGTGAAGGCGAAGATCCTGCAGGCCTCCACTTCCGAGGTCTATGGCGATCCCTCGGTTCACCCGCAGACCGAGGACTACTGGGGCAACGTCAACCCGATCGGCATCCGCTCCTGCTATGACGAGGGCAAGCGCTGCGCCGAGACGCTGTTCTTCGACTATTGGCGCCAGCACAGGTTGCGCATCAAGGTGATGCGGATCTTCAACACTTATGGCCCGCGCATGCACCCGAATGACGGGCGCGTGGTGTCGAACTTCATCGTCCAGGCGCTGCGCGGCGAGGACATCACGATCTATGGCGAGGGCGGCCAGACGCGCTCCTTCTGCTATGTTGACGATCTGCTCGACGGCATGGTCCGCCTGATGGAAACGCCGGACGAGGTGACGGGTCCCGTGAATATCGGCAATCCGAACGAGTTCACCATCCGCCAGCTGGCGGAGCGCGTGATCGCGCTGACCGGTTCGTCGTCGAAGCTCGTCTTCCAGCCGCTGCCCTCCGACGATCCGCGCCAGCGCCAGCCCGACATCACGCTCGCCGGCAACATCCTCGGCTGGAAGCCGACGATCGAACTCGACGAGGGGCTTCGGCACACCATCGCCTACTTTGACGGCCTGCTGTCGGAGACGGCGGCATGAGCGCGGCTTTCGAGGTCTCCGCGCGCATCGCGGCCGATAGCGTCCTGGTGGCGGAATGGCCGCTCTGCCAGGTCCGGCTGATGGATGACTGCCGCTATCCCTGGCTGCTGCTCCTGCCGCGCAAGCCGGGGCTCGAGGAGTGGACCGAGCTGGCTGACGAGGACCTCGCGGTCCTGGCGGTCGAGATCAAGCGGGCGAGCATCGCGCTGGGCGCCGTGGCGAAGTTCGACAAGCTCAATGTCGGCGCGCTCGGCAACATCGTCCGCCAGATGCATGTTCACATCGTCGGCCGCTCGGTTGGCGATGCGGCCTGGCCCGGCCCGGTCTGGGGGCAGGGCACGCGCGAGCCCTACGCGGCCGAGACGCGGGATGCGCTCGTCGAGCGGTTGCGCGCCCTGCCTTCCGACGCCGATTGAGGATCGCTCAGCGAACGACGCAGCCTTTCGGATAGCCCACGCGCTTGCAATAGACGACGCGGGGCGCAGGGCGGGCGACGCAACCTTTGACGTAGACGCCGTTTTGGCAATAGACGACCGGCGCCGCAGGGCGGACAACGCAGCCGACCGGATAGCCGACGCGCTTGCAGTAGACGACGGCTTCGCTTTGCGCGGTTGTCGCGACGATGCCAAGCCCGGCGAGGCCGAAGGCCAGGCCGGCCAGGGCAAGGCGGCCTGCAAGCGGATTGAAGGCGGACCAGTTCGACGGCATGGAACCCTCCCTGATCGCGGCCGGGGCAGAAGCCCGGCCTTCAGATCCAGCAGGTTTACCATGCGGAGCATCGTCGCGGTAGCGGACGTTGCCAGCCTATGCCAGCGCGGCCTCGGCCTCCGACGTGGTGAAGGCGCGTCCCTCGAGAATGCCGGCCCCGAGCGCCGGCACGATCGCCGCGAAGCTGTCATTGAAGAAACGCGACAGCAGGCGTCGGCCCTCCGCCCGGCCATCGCTTTCGCCGGTTGCGGCGAGCTTCAGCAGTTCGACGCCGCCGAGCGTCAACGCGAACAGGCGCAGATAGGGCGTCGCCGCCATCAGCACGTCGTCACGCCGTCCGTTCGCAAGTCCGTCGAGCAGATGGCGGGTCACGGTGCGGAGCGTCTCGACGGCGGCGCGGAGGTGACGATTGTTGGCCTCCTCCGTCGATGCGGTGAGAACCGCTTCCATCTCGGCGATCAGGGCGGCAATGACGGCGCCGTCGGCCTGGCCAATCTTTCGCGTGACCAGGTCGATCGCCTGGATGCCGTTGGTGCCCTCGTAGATCGGGGCGATGCGGGCATCGCGATAGTGCTGACCGGCTCCGGTTTCCTCGATGAAGCCCATGCCGCCATGGACCTGGATGCCGAGCGATGCGACCTCGACGCCGATATCGGTCGAGAATGCCTTGGCAACCGGCGTCAGCAGCGAGGCGAGTCCAAGCCCGGCGCGGCGTTCATCGGGATTGGCGGCGTGTTCGCTGCGGTCGATGGCGGCGGCGGCCTTGTAGCAGATGCCGCGCGCGGCGGCGGTGAGCGCGCGCATGGTCAGCAGCATGCGCTGCACATCCGGATGGGCGAGGATCGGGGAAGGCTCCTTCACTGCCGGGTCAGCGCGCCCCTGGCGCCGTTCCGCCGCGAAGGCGCGGGCCTGCTGGTAGGCGCGCTCGGCAATGCCGACGCCCTGGATGCCGACGGCGAGGCGCGTGTTGTTCATCATCGTGAACATGCAGTTGAGGCCGCGATTTTCCTCGCCGATCAGGTAGCCAATGGCGCCATCCGACTCGCCGAAAGCCATGGTGCAGGTGGGCGAGCCATGCAGGCCGAGCTTGTGTTCCAGCCCGACGCAGGCGACATCGTTGCGGGCGCCGAGCGTTCCATCCGGATTGACGAGGAACTTCGGCACGAGGAACAGCGAGATGCCGCGCGTGCCCTCCGGTGCGCCGGGAAGCCGCGCCAGCACCAGATGCATGATGTTCTCGGCGAGGTCGTGCTCGCCGTAGGTGATGAAGATCTTCTGGCCGAAGATGCGATAGGTGCCGTCGCCGACCGCCTCGGCGCGGGTGCGGATGCCGGAGAGGTCGGAGCCGGACTGCGGCTCCGTCAGGTTCATCGTTCCCATCCACTCGCCGGAGACGAGGCGGGGCAGACAGAGCTGCTGCAGCGTCGCGGGCGCATGGCTGATCAGGGCTTCGATGGCGCCTTCCGTGAGCGTCGGACCGATGCCGAACGACATCGAGGCCGAATTCCAGATCTCGCGGCAGGCTGCCTGGACCACGCCCGGCAGCTGCTGCCCTCCCCATTCTTCCGGCGCGGAGAGTGCGTTCCAGCCCGATGTCCGCCAGTCCGCATAGAGCGCCTTCCAGCCGGGCGACGTCGTGACGACGCCGTCGACGAGGCTGGGGCCGTTGCGGTCGGCGACGGCGTTGAGCGGCGCGATTTCCTCGGCGGCGAAGCGGCCTGCCTCCGACAGGATGGTCTCGACGAGGTCAATCGTCAGCGTCTCGTCCAGCGCGCTGTCGATGTCGCCCGAAGCGCGGAGAGCCGTGAGGATGTCGGCCAAGGGGGCGGAATAGCTCATTTCAGTCCTTCCGAGGAAGCGCGCCAGGCATCGGCCGGCGGATAGGTCGACGCCAGCCATGCCGGCCCGCCGAGCGCGACCCAGCTTGCCGCGGCGAGCGGCGCGAGACCGTCCAGAACGGCCAGGTCGTCGGCGCTGAAGGTGTTGCGAGCCTGCGCCGCGACAAGGATCAGGCCGAGGATCTCGCCTTGCCACAGCAGCGGCGCATAGAGCGCGGAGCCCATGCGCGACGTCTTCAGATATTGCCGGAACGAGCGATCGTCATCGGTGTTCGGCAGGACGAGCGAACGGCGGTTCCGGACCACCCATCCGGGATTGCCGCCGTCGATCGGCACCATCAGCCGGCGCTGTTCGGCCGGGAAGCCGGTATTGCCGACCAGCATCAGGAAGTCGCGGTCCGGCGTGATCAGGAAGCCGCCCGACACGAAGAACTGCTTCTGGCCCGGATCGAGCGATCCGGGGCGCGCATGGGCTCCGGGATCGCCAAGCTCCGAAGCGCGGCGCGTGACGGCGTGGATGGCGGCCTCGGCGTCCGCCGCCTGATTGGCCTCGCGGCCGACGGCAGCGATGTAGGCGATCGGGTCGATCATCGGTCCCTCGTCTCGGAAAGAGCCTGCGCGATGCCGAGCAGACGGCCTTCCGCGAAGGCGGTACCGACGAGCTGGGCGGAGTTCGGCTTGTCGCCGGGCAGCGGAAAGGCGACGGCCGGCAGGCCGGCAATGTTGGCGAGCGCGGTGAAATCGGCCTGGTCGGCCGGCGCCGGCGAACCGTGCGCGAAGGCGCGCTGCGGCGCCGTCGGCAGGATCAGCGCGTCGACCCCGTCCAGGGCCTGGCGGGCGGCGAGGCCAAGACGGTCGAGCGCGTGGTACGCGGCGGCGATCCGCTCTCCGGAGGCCTTGCGGCCGTAATTCAGGAAGCCGCGGAAGCCATCCGAAAAGCCGCCGCCGAGCGTATCGAGATCATGGCCGATCAGGCTGCCGGCCTCCGCCTCCGAGATCAGCAGCCCGGCGCGGCGGGCCTTGCCGGTGTCCCAGCCCTTGATCGCAACGTCGCGGATGATCGCGCCGGCCTGCTCGGCACGGGCGAGCAAGGCGTCATAGGCGGCGCGCACCTCGGGTTCGCAGGCGACGGCGTCGACGACCGACGGCCGCCCGAGCACCAGGCCCGCGAGATCGGTCGCAACCGGCGCCGGATTCCAGTTCGGCGGCGCATCGACGCTGCGCGGATCGTCCGAATCGACGCCCGCCATGATGGCGATGGCGATGGCGAGGTCGGCGGCCGAATTGGCCAGCGGGCCGATCGTGTCGAGCGTCCAGGAGAGATAGGCGAGTCCCGACGTGCCGACGAGGCCTTTCGTCGGCTTCAATCCCCATGTGCCGCAATAGGCGGCCGGGATTCGGACCGAGCCCATCGTGTCGGTGCCGAGCGCGATGGTGACGAGATCGCCGGCAACCGCCGCGCCCGAACCGCCGCTCGATCCACCCGGCGTCGAGCCGGGCACGCGCGGGTTCTCGCAGCGCCCATAGGCCGGATTGTCGGTCGTCGCGCCGAGCGCGCCCTCGTGCAGGTTGAGCTTGCCGAGGATGACGGCGCCGGCGGCGCGCAGCCGCGCGACGACTGCCGCGTCGCGGGCCGGCAGGCGGTCGCGATAGGCGGCGATGCCGACCGTCGTCGGCATGCCCGCGACGTCGATATTGTCCTTGATCGCAATCGGGATGCCGTCGAGCGGACCGAGCGCCTTGCCAATGGCGCGCCTTGCGTCGCTCGCGGCGGCCTCGGCCAGGGCCGATTCCGCCGCGACGGTGATGAAGATCTTCCAATCGCCGTTGGTCGCGGCGATGCGGTCGAGCGCGGCCCGGGCCAGCGCGACGGCGCTGGTTCTTCCGGCCGCGAGATCGCCGGCGAGCGCCGTGGCGTCGCGAGGAGCCGGTGTGTTCATCATGCGTCTTTGCGGTTGTCGATCAGGCGGATCGGTTTCTGGCGCACCTCGATCTGGGTCAGGTGGACGAGCGCGCCCGGCGCGGCCAGCTTGACGGCGATCTCGACGCCGAGACGGGTCTTCAACAGCGCCTCATAGGCGACGGTCGGACGGTCGAGCGCGCCGTTGGCTTCGATATGCACCGTCATCTCGTCGCGTCCGCCGACGCGCTCGACCTGGCAGACATATTCGCTCAGCAGGTCGCCATGGTTCTCGGTCAGAAGCGCGCCGATGCCGGTCGGATAGATGTTGATGCCGCGCAGCTTCACCATGTTGTCGCTACGGCCGAGGAAGCCGACGATGCGGCGGAGATTGAGGCCGAGCGGCGAGGCATCTGTCTTGAAAGCCGAGACGTCATGGGTGTTGAAGCGGATGATCGGGAACACGTCGTCCTTGAACAGGCAGGTGCAGACCATGTCGCCGTTTTCGCCGTCGGCGACCGGGGCGCCCGTCGCGATATCGAGGATCTCGAGATACTGGGCGTCCTCCTGGACATACATGCCTGACAGGTCGGGGCCCTCGCCGGCGATGGCGCCGGTGTCACCGACGCCGTACCAGTCATAGACCTGGGCGCCGCCCCAGGCGCGGCTCATGGTCTCGCGGCTCTCCGCGCCCATATGGCCGGATATGATGCGGACGGGAATGTCCTTGCCCGGTTCCAGGCCGGCTTCGCGGGCGACGTCCGACAGGCGCTTGATGTAGTCGCCGAAGCCGACTATCGCCGTCGCGCCGAACTCCTTCATCAGGCCGACCTGGTTGGCGGAGCGGGTCTCGACGCCGGTGCCGGCCGTCATCATCTGCGCGCCGACCCAGTGCAGGATCGATTCCCGCACGTAGTGGCCGCCATTGACCATGCCGTGGCCATAGACCGAATGGACGATGTCGTCCCGCGTCATGCCCTGCAGCGCATAGAAGCGGCCGAGCAGAAGGTTCTGGATCTCGCGGCTCTTCGCGCCGAAGAGCAGGGGCTGCGGCTTGCCGGTGGTGCCGCTGGTGGTCTGGAAGACGAGCGGAGGACGTTGGTCGGCGGGATAGGTGTCAAGGCCGTGGAAATCGCCGATCGGCGGATGCGCCTCCACGGAGGCCATCATGTCGGATTTCGAATAGGCCGGCAGCTTGACGATGTCATCGATCGAGCGGATGTCGTGTGGCGCCACGCCCTTGGCGCCCCAGAGGCGCTGGTAGAACGGGATCTTCCAGGCGAAGGCGACGATCTTCAGGAAGCGCTCGTTCTGGATCGCGCGCAGTTCGTCGCGGCTGAGCGTCGAAAAGCGCTCGACAAAGCTCTCGGGGCGGCCGTAGTCGCGGATGATCCCGGCATAGTCCATCGCTTCGAAATAGTTGGGCGGCAGCATCGGGTGATCGTTCCCTATCGTTTCTGGAAGAAGGTCGGCCGGCGCTTCTAGGGCGCCTTGGCCATGGCGTGCCGGAGCGTGCCGAGCGTTCCGCCCTCGGCGAGGCCGAGCGCGGCCGCGATCAGCGCGTCGGCGCATTCGGGTGCGAGGCCGGCGGCACGCATCAGGTCTTGGGCCTTGGAATAGAGCGCCGCGTCGGAGATTGGATTCTCGCTGTCGCCCCAGGCATCGGCGACGCTGCGGGAGAGCGTCTCGCCCGATTGCAGCGTCACCGCGACGGCGCTGCCGAAATGCGCGGGGTAGGGCGCCGTGAAGGCGTCGCTCACCGTCACCGTCGTCCGCTCGCGCAGGGCGGCGATCTCGGGGCGGTCGAGTGCCGACAGGTCGAAGGCGTCGAGCGGTGGTGCGCCGTCCTGCAGTGCCACAGCGACCGCGTGCTGCAGGCTGAACTTCGCCTGCAGCGTCGTCTCCGGCCGGGCGCGGTCGCAGAAGAGCTTGGCATCGGCATAGGTGTCGATCGCGACCGCCGCGATCGGCCGGCCGCCGAGTTCATCGCGCAAGGCTAGCGCCGCGTCGATCGCCGCATGCGCGTGACGACAGGCCGGCCAGGGCTTGAAGCTCGTCTCGGCGAGCAGCCAGCCGGCATCGGACCCGGCCAGGATGTCTTCGGCCGAGGCGCCGGGGCAGAGACCGGCGAAGAAGCCCTGGGGACCTTCGAGGATCAGGCGGGGGCCGGTGAAGCCGCGGGCGGCGAGGCGCGCCGCCGTCACACCGCGCCGAGCCGCTTCCGCGACATGCAGCGTCTTGGTCATGACGGGTTCGTTGCGGCACTGCCAGAGGCCGGCGGAGAGACTGCCGGCATTGCCGAGCGCATACGCCAGGCCAGCGGCGTCGAGCCTGAGCAGGCTGCCGGCCGCGACGGCGGCGCCGAAGCCGCCGCAGGTCGATGTGTTGTGGAAATGGGCGTAGTGCCCGGCGCCGACCGCGCGTCCGAGCCGGATCATAGCCTCATAGCCGCGGATGATCGCGTCGAGGAAAGCGTCGGCGGGCGTCGCGTCGGTCGCGACGGCGAGCGCGGCAGGGACGACGACGGGTCCGGGATGGAGCAGGGCGGCTCGGTGGACGTCGTCCATCTCCAGAATGCTGCCGAGCCCGCCCAGCGCGAAGGCGGCCGTGACCGGATCGGTCGTGACGGGGCCGAACAGCTGTGCCGCCCCCTTGTCGCGTGGCTCGGCCTCGGCGGTGATGAGGCGGCCGGTCTCTGTCGTGCGACCGATGACGGCACAGCCAATCCAGTCGACCAGATGGCGCGCGGCACGCTGGCGGTCAAGGAGCCCGATCGGTTGCGAAAGGCGCTCAACCAGCCGTTCCGTCACGCTTTTTTCGTCTGCGAGGCTCGTCATCGCCCTTGCTCCGCAACGGCGTTTGCCGCACAGTGACCCATAATTTGTCCGGACATATTTACGTGGAATCGGTCGTTGTGCAAGTGCGAATGCAGCTTTGGATGAAGGTGGAAAACCCGTGACTTCGTCGCTCCCCATGCTTTCTGCGCGCAACGCGGCGGCGCTCGCCCGGCCGGGCGCGCGCATCTATGTGGCGGGCTGCTGCGGCGAGCCGGGGGCGATCCTCGACGCTGTCGCGGCCGATCCGGAACTCTGGCGGGACGTCGAACTGATCGGCGCCTTCATACCCGGCGTCAACCGTCGGGATCTGTCCCGGCTCGGCCTCGGCACGACGGCGCGCAGCATCTTCGCCACCGAGGGCCTGCGGCCCGATCGCTCCGTCGGCACGGTCGCCATCTGGCCCGCCCACTATACGGAGCTCTATCGCTGGCTCGCGACGCCGGGGGCGATCGACATCGCCTATTTCCAGGTGCCGCCACCCCGTTCAGACGGAACGGTCGGCTTCGGTGTCGCGGCCGACTTCTCGCCGGCGCCGGAGCAGGGTGGCGCGCGGCTGGTCGGGGTGATCAATGCCGCGATGCCGGACGTCCTCGATGGCCCCCGCCTGCCGGTCGAGCGCTTCGCGGCCTTCGTCGAGGCGGACGCGCCGCTGATCGTCTATGATACAGGTCGCCGCGATCCGGCCATCGATGCGATCGGAACCCGTATCGCCGGCCTGATCCGGGAGGGCGACACGATCCAGCTCGGCCTCGGCAAGATGCAGCAGGCGGTGCTCGACGCGCTCGGCGACCATCGGGATCTCGGCTTCCACAGCGGCATGATCTCTGATCCGATCCTGCCGTTGATCGACCGGGGGGTGTTCTCGCGCGGCATGACGACCGGCGTTGCGCTCGGTAGTGAAAGACTCTACGCGCACGCCAGGGATGCGCTGGCCCTGCGCTTTCGGCCCGTAGGCGAGACGCATGCGATTGGACACTTGTCGCGAATCGAGCGCTTCATCAGCATCAATTCGGTGATCGAGGTGGATTTGTTTGGGCAGGCGAATGCTGAAATCCTGGGCGGGCGCCAGATGAGCGGGCTCGGCGGCATGGTCGATTTCGTGCGGGGCGCCCGCGCCTCGGCCGGCGGCCGTTCGATTCTCGCCCTGCCGTCGACGGCCGAGCGCGGCACGCGAAGCCGCATCCTGGCGGCGCTGCCGGCCGGCGTGCCGGTCGGTGTCTCGCGCTCGGATGTCGACTGTGTGATTACCGAGCACGGCGTGGCGGAACTACGCGGTGCGAGCGTCGCGGAACGGGCAGAACGCCTGATCGCGATCGCGGCCCCGGCGTTTCGCGACACGCTCGCCGACGCCTGGGCTGACCTCCAGCAGGGCAAGGAAACGGACCGATGAACAAGCCAAGCGGACCGCATGGCGACCTGCCGCGCTATCACCAGATCAGCAACATTCTCACCGAGCGGATCGAGCACGGCCGCTATGCGATCGGCGACCTGCTGCCGACCGAACAGGATCTCTGCGCCGAGTTCGACGTCAGCCGCTACACCATCCGCGAGGCGCTGCGCCGCCTGACGGAAGCGGGTCTCGTGCGGCGTCGCCAGGGCTCTGGCAGCCAGGTCGTCGCCAACAAGGCACCGGCCAATTTCGTGCACTCGATGCGCTCGCTGAGCGAGCTCTTCCAGTATGCTGCCGATACGGTGTTCCGGATCACCGCGATCGAGACGCGGCTTCCGGAGGCCGAGGCGCGGCCCTATCTTGGCGAAACCGCCGACGAGCCTTGGCTCTATGTCGAGGGCGTGCGCCTCGAGGCCGACGGCCGGACGCCGATCGCCTATTCGCGGGTCTTCATCAACCGCGAGTTCGAAGGCGTCGCGGCCGACCTGCCGGGCGTCAGCGGCACGATCTACAGGCTGATCGAGCAGCGCTACGGCGTCGCGGTCGAGGATGTGGAGCAGGAGATCCGGGCCGAGCCGATGGGCAAAACCGCGGCGAAGCTGCTCGGCTCGTCGACGCGCATCTGGGCGGTGCGCGTCATCCGCCGCTATTTCGGCGAGGACGGCAAGATCTTGCAGATCTCGATCAACTACCATCCCGCCGACCGCTTCTCCTACTCCATGCATCTGCGCCGCGAGGGCGGGAAGGGTTGGGCATAGCCTTCGATCAGGGCTTCCGCGCCGCCGGGATCGCGGCGACCGTTGCCGCGTCCACGCCGGCACGGGCCAGCACCTCGGCCGTGTGTTCGCCGAGTTTGGGCAGACGCGTGTCGATCCGGCCGGCCTCGTCGCGGTAGCGGATCGGCGTGCCGATGTGCAGATTGCCGTCCGCGTCGCGCAGCAGCATCTCGCGCGCCGCGACATGGGGCTGGTGGAAGGCCTCGTGCAGGTCGAGGACCGGCGCGAAGCAGACATCCTTGTCGGCGAACCAGGCTTCCCATTCGGCGCGCGTCCTCGTCGCGAAGGTTTCGCGCAGGAACGCCTTCACCGGCTCCTGGCCGGGGCCGGGCGGTCCCTCGGCAAGCGGGATCAGGTCGGGCCGTTCCAGGGCGTTCAAAAGGTTGCGGACGAATTTGTGCTCGACGCCGCCGAGCACGATGTGGCGCTGGTCCGCCGTCGCATAGACGCTGAAGAAGGCGTAGCCGCCGAAGGAACGCTCGTCCTTGACGCGCGGGGCGCGGTCCTCGGCAAAGACGGAGCCGGTGAGGTTGGGCAGCCATGCCATCGTCGAATCCTGCATCGAGATGTCGAGATAGTCGCCGCGGCCGGTCTTTTCGCGTCTCAGAAGCGCCATCAGGATGCCGGCGAAAGCCGTCATCGACCCCGCCATGTCGGCGACCGGCATGTGCGGATTGGTCGGCTGGCCGTCGCTGCCGAGGTTGAGGCTGACAACGCCTGCGAGCGCCTCGATGGCGATATCGTGGGCCGGCCGTCGCGCCTCGGGTCCGGTCTGGCCGAAGGCCGAGATCGAGGCATAGACGATGCGCGGATTGACCTTCGAGACGGCCTCGTAGCCGACGCCGAGCCGATCGACGACGCCGGGGCGGAAGGCCTCGACGACGACATCGGCCGTCTCGCACAGCTTCAGGAAGGCCGCGACGCCGGCGGGCGACTTGAAGTCGAGGACCACGCTTTTCTTGCCGCGATGGGTGTTGCGGAACCACACGCTGATGCCGTCCGCTGTGCGGTAGCCGACATTGCGGACCGGCTCGCCCTCGCCTGGCGGCTCGATCTTGATCACCTCGGCGCCGTGGTCGGCCATGGTCTGCGTCAGCATCGGACCGGGCAGGAACAGCGACAGGTCGAGGACGCGGAGGCCTTCGAGCTTCATGGAACCGCTCTCTTCTTCTCTAGATGGTGCCGGAAGCGCGCAGCGCGGCGATCTCGTCCGGCCCGTAGCCGAACTCGGCCAGCAACATATCGGTGTGCTCGCCGAGGCGGGGGGCGGACCGGGCGGCGGCGCGCTGGCCGTCGAGGCGGATCGGGTTCGACAGGACCTGCAGGTCCGGCCGGGCAGGGTGCTCGACGCTCTGCACGCCGCCCGTGGCACGGAAATAGGGATTGTCGAGCGCCTGTCCGATCGCCAGCACCGGCGCCGCCGGCAGGTGGCCGGAGAAGCGGCTCATCCATTCGGCCGTGGGGCGTGTCGCCAGCGCCGCGTCGAGCCGCGGGATCAGCGCCTCGCGGTTGTCGAAGCGCGCCTTGTTGCTGGCGAAGCGCGGATCGCTGAGGAGTTCCGGCAGGCCGATCAGTTCGCAGAGCTTCTCCCAGAACTTCGGCAGGATGCACATGATGAAGATGCGGCCGTCGCTGGTCGGGAACGTTTCGCAGGGGACTACCGAGGGATGGCCGGAGCGCGGCCTGCGGGTCGTCTCGACGTGCTCGTTCAGGTACCAGGTGGCCGGGTAGGTCAGCTGGTGCATGGCGACGTCGTAGAGCGTGACGTCGATGTCGCGGCCTCGGCCCGTGCGGGCCGCGCCCAGCAGGGCGGCGGTCAGCGCGAAGGCCGTGGTGATGCCGGTCAGATAGTCGACGATCGACAGGCCCATGCGGGTCGGCGCGCCATCCGGTTCGCCGGTCAGCGACAGGAATCCGGCCTCGGCCTGCATCAGATAGTCATAGGCGGGCCAGTTGGCGCGCTCGCCGGCGCGGCCATAGCCGGAGAGATGGGCGCAAACGATCGACGGCTTCACCCTGGCGAGCGCCGCATGGGTGAGGCCGAGCTTGGCCGGCTGGTCGCCGCGCAGATTGTTCAGCACCGCGTCGGCCCCGGCGACCAGGCGATGCAGCACCGCCTGCCCCTCCGGTTTGCGCAGGTCGAGCGTCAGGCTCTTCTTGCCGAGGTTGAAGGTCTGGAAGAACTGGCTGTCGTTCTCGCCGAGATAATAGGGGCCGGACTGGCGCGAACTGTCGCCGCCCGGGCCTCGGTCCGTCGACGGCGGCTCGATCTTGATCACCTCGGCGCCCATGTCCGAGAGATACATGGTGGCGAACGGGCCGGCGCCATACTGCTCGGCGGCGATGATGCGGATGCCCTGCAAGGGCGGCTCGGCGATGCCGATGCCGCCCGTCTCCGCGTCGGGCCGTGTCGCCGTCAGCGTCACGCCGGGTTCCTTTCCATCATCTGCTTGGCGATGATCATGCGCTGGATCTCGTTGGTGCCCTCGCCGATGCACATCAGCGGCGCGTCCCGGAAGTAGCGCTCGATATGGTATTCCTTCGAGTAGCCATAGGCGCCATGGATACGCATGGCTTCCAGCGAATTCTCGACGGCGGCTTCGGAGGCGAAATACTTCGCCATGCCGGCCTCCATGTCGCAGCGCTCGCCGCTGTCATAGGCGCGGGCGGCATCATAAGTCAGCAGGCGCGCGGCCTGCAGGCGGGTCGCCATCTCGCCGAGCTTCAGCTGGATCGCCTGGTGCTGGCCGATCGGCTTGCCGAAGGTCTTGCGCTGCTGGGCATAGTGGACGCTGTCCATCAGCGCCGCGCCGGCGAGGCCGCAGCCGCGGGCGGCGATGTTGATGCGGCCGAGTTCCAGCCCGCCCAGCGCCGTCTGCATGCCCCGGCCTTCCTCGCCGCCGATCAGGTTGGCGACCGGCACGCGGTAGTTCTCGAAGCTTAGTTCGGCGCTGTCGATGCCCTTGTAGCCGAGCTTCTCGAGCTTGCGAGAGACGTTGAAGCCCTCCGCCTTCTCGGCGATCAGCATCGACATTCCCTTGTGGCGCGGCTCGGCGTCGGGGTCGGTCTTCACCAGCAGCGCGAAGCAGGACCCCTCGATGCCATTGGTGATCCAGGTCTTGGCGCCGTTGACGACATAGTGGTCGCCGTCGCGCACCGCCCGGGTGCGGATCGCCTGCAGGTCGGTACCGGCATCGGGCTCGGTCAGCGCCAGACCACCGCGCAGCTCGCCCGTGGCGAAGCGCGGGAGGAAGCGCTGCTTCTGCTCCTCCGTGCCGACGCGGGCGACGCAGGCCGACATGATCAGGTGGGAGTTGACGATGCCGCCGAGCGACATCCAGGTGGCCGCGATCTTCTCGACGATCTTGGCATAGGTCGTCGCCGACAGGCCGAGGCCGCCATACTCCGCGGGAATCGTGGCACCGAACAGGCCGAGCTCCTTCATCTGCTCGACCATCTCGTAGGGATATTCGTCGGCGTGGTCGAGCCGAAGGACATGCGGGCGAACGTCGCGCTCGAGCCATTTCTCGATGGCGTCGAGGATCATCAGGTCTTCGGACGAAATATCCGTGGCGGAGGCGGTGGACATGGGCGTTCCTCTCCGGCGCGTCAGTAGCGCGCCTTCTCCTCGACATCGAAGCCGCGCTTGGCGATCAGCATGGTGCGCTCGAATTCGCAGACCAGCTTCTCGTCCTGGTTGAAGCCGCGTGTCTTGACCGTGACGATGCCGGCATTCGGCCGCGACTTGCTCTCGCGCTTGCCGAGCACTTCCGACTCCGCCACCAGCGTGTCGCCGGCGAAGAGCGGGAAGGTCAGCTTGATCTCGCTCCAGCCGAGATTGGCGATCGCCTTCTGGCTGACGTCGGTGACGCTCATGCCGACCATCAGCGCCACGGTGAAGGGCGAGCAGATGATGCAGCGGCCGAACTCGCTGTGCTTGGCGTATTCGGCGTCGAAATGCATCGGGTGGGTGTTCATCGTCAGAAGCGTGAACCAGGTGTTCTCCGTCTCCGTGATCGTCCGCCCGGGGCGATGCTCGTAGATATCGCCTTCCGTAAAGTCCTCGAAATAGCGGCCGAAGCTTTCGCGATACCGGTTCGGACCCACTTCCTTGATCGTCACGACCATCGTCTGCACTCTTCTCACTGGTTCTTGTTCTGGAAGGAATCGCGGAGCGCGAGGATGCGCTCCATGGCGCGCACCACCGGACGCTCGACGAGCTTGCCGTCGAGCACGGCGAGGCCGGTCGGGCTGGCGCGGTAGGCGGCGACAATGCGCTCGGCCTGCGCGACCTCCTCAGCCGTCGGGGCGAAGACATCGTTGACCACGGCGACATTGGCGGGATGGAGCACGCCCTTGCCGGTGAAGCCGAGCGCCTTGGCGGCGACGGATTCGGCCCGGACGATCTCGGCATCGCGGAAGGCGAGGCTGGGCACGTCGAAGACGTCGATGCCGGCGCGCTTGGCGGCGTGGATGACGCGCGAGCGGGCGTAGAGCAGCGGCTCCGGCGCGATGGCGACTCCCAGCTCGGCCGAGAGGTCGGCGCCGCCGAACATCGCGAACTCGATCCGATCGCTGGCCTTCAGGATCTCGGCGACGTTCTCCAGCCCCTCGACGCTTTCGATCAGGACGGCAATGCCGAGGCCGAGGCCCGCTTCGGAAAGCAGGCCCGCGACCCAACGCACTTCATCGGCCGTATCGACCTTTGGCAGGAAGATGACACCGGCCTCGGGCCGCGCGGCGATGACCGCGAGGAGGTCGCGCAGGCCTTCGGCGCCGCGCGGGCTGTTGATGCGCAGGACGCGCTCGGGTCCCGTCTCGCCGGTCAGGAAGGGAATCGCCGCCGCGCGAGCCTCCGCCTTCAGCGCCGGCGGCACGGCATCCTCAAGGTCGAGGCAGACGACGTCGGCGCCAGCTGCGAGCGCCTTGGCATGGACCTCGGTCCGGTTTCCGGGGGCGAAAAGTAGTGTCCTGCGCGCGCGCATGGTGGAGCGCATCTCCTGCATGGTGCCGAATGCGGCAAATTTGTCCGGACAAATAAATGGGCACAAAGAAGGTTTGTCAATCGATTTGTCCGGACAAATCGATGTCAGACCGGGGTTGCGAGCGTCAGCGCGACCAGCGCCGCCGCATCCTTCTCCGTTTCAAGGTTTGCGATTGCCGTGATGAGGGCCTCGACCCTGGTCGCGTCGAGCGGCCGTGCGCCATAGCCCGCGCAACGGCGGAACTTCTCGATGTTGTCGGTGTCGGTGAGCGCCGCCGCCGGATGGCCGTAGACATGAGCGAGCGTGATCGCGTGCTCGGCGCCAACCTTCAGGCGAACTCGTATGGTCTGCGGATCGAGCGCATTGAGATCGGGATTGTCGTCCAACACGACGTCGACGCGTGCCGCGTAGCGGTGGACGGCGGGATCGTCGAGCACGGCGCGGCCGCGGAAGTCCGGCACGTCGACGCCGCCGCGCGCCAGGAAGGTGCCCGCGACGAAGCGCAGGCAGAGCTTGGCGTAGTTCGCCTCGGGATTCGGTACATCCGGCCGTCCGACCAGGCGATGAACCAGCGGCGGCACCTCGCAGGTGACGGCTACGATGTCCTCTGCCTCGAAGCCGTGTTGCCGCATCAACTGGCCGAGGCCGTCGACGGCGCCATGGGTGAGGCGGCCGCTCGGATAGGGCTTGTGCGACATTTCCAGCATCTGCCAGTCCTGCCCGAGGCGGGCCAGGAAGGGCTCGAGATCGTAGTCGTTCTGTTCGAACAGGGCGAAATAGCCGTATTGCCCGGTCAGGATGTCGTGTGGACCGCGGAAGCCGGCCTGCGCCAGATCGGTCGCGACGATCGCGGCGCGGGCGTTGAAGCCGACCTGCAGGCCGAGCATCGGAGAGCCCTCGACATGCGGCTGCAGCGTGCCGCTGGTCTGCGAATATTGTGCGCCGAGCGCGTTCTTCAGCGTCAGGGCATCGAAGCCCGCGAGCTTGCCGATGGCCGCGACCGCGCCGAAGCCGCCGGCGGTCGCGGGGCGGAAGAAGCGCAGCGCCGAATTGGTGACGACGCCGAGCATGGTCGAGACGTCGACGCCGAGCGCCAGCGCTGTGATCAGGTCGCGGCCGGAGATCGTCCGGCCTTTGCCGCGTTCGCGCTCGGCCCAGGCCATGACGGCGGAAAGGATCGTCGCCATCGGGTGGAGCACGGCGCCTTCGTGGACGCAGTCGAATTCGAGGCAATGGATCTGGTAGGCATTGATGATCGCCGCCTGCTGTGCGGGCAGCTTCTCGCCCGTCAGCCAGACCGTCGCCTCGTCGCCCTGGCCCCAGCCCGCCGCGACCTGCTTCAGTTCCGCAATGCCGGCTCCGGCCGAGCCGGCGATGCCGACGCCGATCGTGTCGAGCAGGAAGGTCTTGGTCTTGGCGACGACGGCGGACGGCAGGTCCTCGAATTTTGTCGCGATGACGTGGTCGACGACGCGGTCGAGCGGATTGGCCGGGTTCATGATTCGGCTCCCTCAGACCGGGACGGGGACGTTGGCGGCGAAGTGCCGGGCAATGTCGAGGCGTGTCGCGCACCAGACATCGGGCTGGCTTTTCACGTAGCGAATGAACTTGTCCAGCACGCCGATCCGTCCGGGGCGGCCGATGATCCGCAGATGCAGCCCGAGCGACATCATCCTCGGGCCCTCGGCGCCTTCCTCGTAGAGCTGGTCGAAGGTGGCGATCGCGTAGTCGAGCCAGTCCTGCGGCGTATAGGACGGCGCCGTCCAGAACTTCATGTCGTTGGTGTCGAGCGCGTAGGGCACGATCACGATCGGCTTCGGTCCCGACTCCGTCTCGACCACGTCCCAGCGCGGAACGTCGTCGGAGAAATCGTCCATGTGATAGGCGAAGCCCGCTTCGGCGAGCAGGCGCCGCGTGCGGTCGGTGTGGAGATAGCGCGACAGCCAGCCATAGGGACGGGTGCCGGTCGTCGCCTCGATGCTCTTCACCGCCCTGTCGATGAAGTCACGCTCGCGCGCCTCGTCGTAGGAGAATTGGTGGATCCAGCGCCAGCCATGGCTGCAGGTCTCGTGCCCGCCATCGCGGATCATGCCGGCGAGCTCCGGCGCGTTCTCGATCGCCATGGCGGCGGCCGTCACGGTGGTCGGGATGCCGTGCTTCTGGAACAGGCCGAAGACGCGCGGCGCGCCGGCACGGATGCCGTACTGGTAGTTGCTCTCGTTCGCATAGTTGCGGATCGGGATCTTCAGCGACACGCCGAGTTCGTCGACCGGCTCGGGGCCCTTGTCGCCCCGAGCCACGGTCATCTCCGAGCCTTCCTCGATGTTGATGACGAAGGACATGGCGAGGCGAGCCCGTTCGGGCCAGGCAAAGGCTGCGTTCATCAGTGGTATTCCTCTCCGCCGGAGACGTTGATCGCCTCGGCGGTAATGTAGGCGGCGGCGTTCGAACAGAGGAAGGCGGCGGCTTCAGCCGTATCGTCCGGCGTGCCGGTCCGCTGGAGCGGGATGCGGGCCTTCATCTCGTCGAGATAGGTTTCCATGGACTGGCCGCGCGCCTCGGACATGAAGCGGTTCTGCCAGGCGCCAAGCCCGGTGGTGACATGATTGGGGCATAGGGCGTTGACGGTGATGCCGTGTTCGCCGAGTTCCAGCGCGGCCGAGCGCGTCAGGCCGATCAGCCCGTGCTTCGAGGCGGTGTAGGCGCTGGCGAAGGCGAAACCGGATTTCGCCGCCTGCGAGGCGATGTTGACGATCCGGCCGCCCTGGCCCTGCGCGATCATCTGCTTCGCCGCGTGCTTGGTGGCAAGCGCCGGCGCGCGCAGGTTCACGCCGAGCACGACGTCCCAATGCTCGGCCTCGAGTTCGACCAACGGCCCGAACAGATAGCCGACGCCGGCATTGTTGATGAGGATGTCGAGCCGGCCGAAAGTGTCGACCGCCGTCGCCACCATGCGAATGATGGTCTGTTCGTCCATGAGGTCGCCGGTGATCGTGATGACCTCGGCGCCGTCCGCGGCCAGCGATGTCGCGACGGCCTCGAGATCGATCGCGGTGCCGACGCCATGCGCCGGCGCGGTCGCGCCCGAGACGGCGCCCCGGTCGTGCAGAACGATCTTCGCGCCCCGAGAGGCGAGCTTGCGCGCTATGGCCTGGCCAAGGCCGCCGGGCCGGCCCGCGCCGGTGATGAGCGCGACCTTTCCGGTCAGTTCGCGTTCGGCCATCACGCCGCCTCGAGCGTGCGCGTCATGACGAAGGTCGGATTGTCGGCGAAGCTTTGAAATTCGGTCGCGATGCGCTGCATCGTTTCCGTCGCGATGTCGCGGCCGAATGTCTCCATGTCGGCGACGTCGATGATCTCGACATAGGCGTAGGGCGGCTTCGCGTCCGAGCCCAGCACCCCGGTCGCGGCATGGACGGAGAAGGCGCCGATCGAATCGAGGCCGTTGACGACAGGGATGTCGGTCGAGCGGGCCCAGGCCTCGTAGACGGCCGGATCGACGCCCGGCTTCAGATTGAACAGCACCACAATGCGAGTCACGTCGAGCTCCCCCTGAAATCCCGGCCAACACGCGTCGAGATTGGCCTATTTGTCCGGACAAATGTTCCGGCCGGAAGGGGCACTGTCAACCCATTTCTGCGATCCTCACGCAAAGAAGCGCTTGACAAGGCCGGGGGACTGAGGCGTGATTTGTCCGGACAAATCTATAAAAACAACTGAGGGGTCCTACGATGCAGAAGAGAAATGCGCTGCTCTCGGCCGTGGCCGCGGCGGCTCTCGCGCTGGCCGCCGGCCCCGCTGCGGCCCAGCAGATCCTCGTCCTTGCGGAAGACGTGCCGGCCGGCCTCGACTATGACGGCCCCTCGGCCGCCATTCCCGCCAGCCAGCAGGGCATGGTCACCCTGCTCGAGCCGCTCGTCGGCTACGCCGCCGGACCCGTCAACGAAGACGGCATCGGCATGCCCGATTTCTCCAAGATCGAGGGACGGCTGGTCGAAAGCTGGGACTATGATCCGGCGACGCTGACCTGGACGCTGCGCCTGCGCCAGGGCGTGAAGGGCTGCGACGGCGCCACCTTCGATGCCAAGGATGTCGCCTACACCTTTGCCCGCGCCAAGTCGGTGAGCGGCGCCGCGCCGATCGGCTGGTTCCTGTCCAATGTGGCCTCGATCGACGGCTTCACGCCGGCCGTGTTCGGCGACGATCCGAAGGCCAAGGAACTCGGCGACGAGGTCAAGATCATCGACGACTACACCGTCCAGATCCGCCAGTCCGAGCCAAACGCGCTGTTCCTGCCCGTGCTCTCGATCTTCGGCCTGCTCGTCTACGACAAGGAGACGATGGAGAAGCACGCGACCGAGAAGGACCCATGGTCGCACGACTATGCCAACACGCAGAACGCACCCGGCTTCGGCGCCTACTGCCTCGACAAATGGTCGAAGAACCAGGAGATCAGCTACAAGGCGAACCCGGATTACTACCGGGGCAAGCCGGCGATCGACAAGGTCACGGTGCGCCGCGTGCCGCAGTCGTCTAACCGCGTCGTGGTGCTGCGCACCGGCCAGGCCCAACTCGCCAGCGGCCTGACGCCCAAGGAGTTCGACAGCCTGCGCTCGGTCAAGGGCGTCGCTGTCGGCGGCGTGACCGGTAACGAGAATCTCTTCGTCCACATGAACTTCGCGTCGAAGCCCTTTGATAATCCGAAGATTCGCCAGGCGATCGCGCATGCGATCCCGTTCGACCAGATCATCAAGACGGGCTATTTCGGCCAGGCGCATCAGTGGAAGGGCTCCGTTCCGAGCAGCTATCCTGGCTACACCGAGGATGTCGCGTTCAGCTACGATCCGGAGAAGGCCAAGGCGCTGCTGGCCGAGGCCGGCTATCCGGATGGCAAGGGCCTCGAGCAGTTCGGCGATGCGTTCCAGCTGTCCTACGTGGCGGAGAAGGAATCGACCCTCGGCCCGGTGGTCAACATCATCCAGTCGGCCCTGCGTTCGATCGGCGTGCCGGCGACGCTGAACCCGATCCCGCAGACCCAGTATGGCGATCGCCAGCTGGTGAAGGGCGACCTGCCTTTCGCCGTGAACGACCAGGAGAAGCCGGTCGGCGTCGATGCCGGCTATGCGATCCAGCTGTTCTTCGTCTCCAAGGACAAGGGCGGCCTCAACAACATGGTCAATTACTCCAGTCCCAAGGTGGACGACCTCTGGGCCAAGGCGCGCGTCGAGCCGGACGCGGACAAGCGCACGGCCATGCTGGGCGATATCCAGGACCTGCTGGCGGCCGACATCGCCTGGCTGCCGGTGGTCGAATACAAGACGCAGTGGGCCTTCTCCGACAAGCTGAAGGGCATGCGCTGGTATCCGGACAATTCGGTCCGCTACTTCGATCTCAGCGTCCAGTAACCTGGTTCGGGCAGGCCGCTTGTCGGCCTGCCCGCGCTCGCCGAGGGCAGGCCCGTGCTGTTTCGTTACATTGCCAAGCGCTTCGCGGTCGGGCTGCTTCAGCTCATCGGACTGACGATCGCCGTCTTCTTCCTGATTCGCCTGCTGCCGGCAGATCCCGTTTCACGTCTCGTCGGCATGAATGCGAGCCCCGAGGCCTATGCGCAGGCGGCCAAGCAGCTCGGCGTCGACCGGCCGCTGCTGGCGCAGCTCGCGACCTATCTCGGCTTCCAGCCCGACATAGCGCCGGGTCTTCTGCAGGGGTCGCTCGGTGTCTCGTGGGTCACGGGCAGCACGATCACCAGCGAGATCGCGACCTATCTTCCCGTCACCATCGAGCTGGTGACGCTGAGCTTCATCCTGGCGCTGGCCGTCGCCGTGCCCATCGGCATGTTCGGCGCGCTCAATCCGGGGGGCAAGGCGGACAAGGGCGTCTTCGTCTATTCGCTCTTCGCCGGCTCGCAGCCGGAGTTCTGGTGGGGACTGCTGTTCGTCTACCTATTCTTCTTCACCCTCGGCATCGCGCCGGCGCCGCTCGGACGGCTGTCGCCAATGTCGTCGCCGCCGGATGCCGTGACCGGCTTCATGACCATCGACGCCCTGATCGCCGGCCAACTCGATATCTTCGTCGAGGCGCTGCACCACCTGATGCTGCCGGTGATCACCATGGCTTTCATCCTCTCCGGGCCGATCATCAAGATGGTGCGCCAGAACATGGCGCGCGCGCTGCAGTCGGATTTCGTGCTCTACGCCAATTGCGCCGGCCTGCCCAAGGAGCGCGTCGCGCGCTATGCGCTGCGCGCCGCGATGGCGCCGTCGATGACGCTGATCGGCATCCTCTACGGCTTCATGCTGAGCGGCGCGGTGTTGACGGAAAGCGTGTTCGCGCTCGGTGGCATCGGCCAGTATTCGATCAGCGCCGTGCTCGCCTACGACTATCCGGCGATCCAGGCCGTCGTGCTCGTGATCACCGCCATCTCGCTCGTCGTTTATCTCGCGCTGGACCTGATCCACGCCGCGATCGACCCACGGATTGCCTTCTGATGTCGCGCCCGCACACGCTTGATACGGCAGATCTGCTGCCCCGCCGCCGCCGCGACTGGCTGTTCGCTCTCGGCGTCACCATCGTCAGCACCGTCGTCGTGCTGGCGATCGTCGGTCCCTATGTCGGGCCCTACGACCCGACGATGACGACGCCGAATGTCTCGATGCCGCCGCCGTCGCTCTCCGAGATCCCGGGGCTGTTCGGCGCCTGGGTTTCGGGCTCGCTGGAGGCGCCGCCACACTGGATGGGCACCGATGCCAGCGGCTTCGACGTCTTCTCGCGCGTCATCGCCGCGCCGCGCACCGATCTCGTGATCGCGCTGGTCGCCAACGGCCTGTCGCTGCTGGTCGGCGTCTTCCTCGGCCTGATCGCGGGCTATTATCGCAACGCCGCGACCGAGCTGATGATGCGCGTCTCCGACGTGATGCAGTCCTTCCCAGTCTTCATCTCGGCGATGGTGCTGGTGGCGCTGGCGGGACGCTCGACGACCAACATCGTCATCGCGCTCGCCTTCGTCTACACGCCGATCTATGTCCGCCTGACGCGCGCCGAGGTGATGAGCCAGAAGGTGCGCGGCTTCGTCGAGGCGGCGCGCGCCCTCGGCAATACCGAGCTCAGCATCGCGATACGCCATGTCCTGCCGAACTCGCTAACGCCGGCCCTGATCCAGGCGTCGGTGACGATCGGTTTCGCGATCCTGCTGACCGCTGGTCTTTCCTTCGTCGGCGCCGGCGTCCGCCCGCCGACGCCGGAATGGGGCCTGATGATTTCAACCGGCGCCAACCAGATCATCCTCGGCGAATGGTGGCCGTCCGTGTTCCCCGGCATCGCGATTTCCCTGACCGTGTTCGGCTTCGCCGTGCTCGGCAATGCCCTGGAGCGCCGCTATGATGCATCGTGAGGCTGCGGCCGTTTCGGAGCGTCCCGAGGCAAGGGCGGCGCGAGCCGTGCTCTCGGTCGAGAACCTCGTCGTCGGCTATCCGGTCGCCGGGCGGATGGTGAAGCCGGTCGACGGGCTGTCCTTCAGGGTCCACGAACGCGAGGTCGTCGGGTTGATCGGCGATGCGGGCAGCGGCAAGTCGACCGCGGCCTTGGCGCTGCTCGGTCTGGCGCGGGCGCCCGGCAAGATCCTCGGCGGGCGCGTGGATTTCGAGGGACGCGACCTCCTGAAACTGCCCGATGCCGAGATCCGCGCCATTCGCGGTCGCGACATCGGCATCATCGTGCAGAACCCGCGTTCGTCGCTGAACCCGATGCTGCGCGTCGGCAAGCAGATCGGCTATGCCTATCAGGCGCACAACGAGGCGAACGCTGCGACGGCGCGGCGCAAGGCGGTCGAGATGCTGCGCATGGTGGGCATCAACGATCCGGAAAGTCGGGCCGAGGCCTATGCGCACGAGCTTTCCGGCGGCATGGCCCAGCGCGCCCTGATCGCCATGGCGCTGTCGTCGAGGCCGAAGCTGCTGATCGCCGACGAGCCGACCAGCGGTCTTGACGTCACCATCCAGGCGCAGTTCCTCGACGAGATGTGGAACACGGTGCAGCGCACCGGCTCGGCCATCCTGCTGATCACCCAGGAGCTCGGGACGCTCGCGAACTATTGCGATCGGGTGCTGGTGCTGCATGAGGGGCGGATCGTCGAGGACGCGCCGGTGAAGCAGTTCTTCGCCGATCCGCAGCATCCCTACAGCCAGCAGATCCTGAAGCTGCAGCGCGAGCGCGGTACCTCGCTCGGCCTGCCGCCGATCTACACCGGCACCAAGCCGCTGCTCGCCACGCGGGACCTGCGCAAGACCTTCGCCGTCCGTCATACCAAGAAGCTGATCCAGGCGGTCGACAAGGTGTCGCTGCAGATCGGCCGTGGCGAAACGCTGGGGCTGGTCGGCGAAAGCGGCTCCGGCAAGACCACGGTCGGGCGCTGCCTGCTGCGGCTCCTGGAGCCGAGCGCCGGTTCGGTCGTCTTCGACGGCGCCGATCTGGTGAAGCTGCCGCCGACCGACATGCGCCGCTATCGCTCGAAGCTGCAGATCGTCTTCCAGGATCCGTTCGACAGCCTCAATCCGCGCTGGACGATCCGCCAGATCCTGACGGAGCCGCTCGACCTGCACACCGAGCTGTCGACGTCGGAGAAGCGCCGCAGGGCCGAGGAACTGATCGACCTGGTCGATCTCGACCGGACTCTGCTCGAGCGCAAGCCGCGCGGCCTCGGCGCGGGGGCCCTGCAACGCATCAACATCGCCCGCGCGCTCGCCTGCAATCCCGAGTTCATCGTGCTCGACGAGCCGACTTCGGTATTGTCGCCGCGTGCCCGCGTCGGCCTGATCGAGTTGCTCGTCCGGCTCCAGAAGGAGCTCGGCATCAGCTACCTCTTCATCAGCCACGACCTGACCACGGTTCGCTATCTCTGCCACAAGGTCTCGGTGATGTATCTCGGCCAGATCGTCGAGACCGGTACCGTCGAGCAGGTCTTCTCGCGGCCGCGCCATCCCTATTCGCAGGCGTTGCTCTCGGCGCATCTGTTCCCGGATCCGTCCAACCGCCGCGTCGATCAGTCGATCCCGGCGGCGCTCGAAGGCGAGATCCCGAGTCCGATCGACCTGCCGCATGGCTGCTATCTCGCCAGCCGTTGTCCGCATGTGGTCGACGAGTGTCGCGCGACGCCGCAACGGCTCGAACCTGTCGGAGAGGGGCAGGAGGTCCGCTGCTGGCGGGCCGCCAAGGGAGACATTCAGGCATTCGGAGGAGTGCACGGATGACGGATACCATCGACGACGTCGTCATCGTCGGCGCCGGCGCCAGCGGCGCCGCGGTCGCCTGGCGGCTGGCGCGCGCCGGTCTCAGGGTCACTTGCCTCGAGCAGGGCGACTGGGTTCGCTACGACGAGGTGCCGAGCTTTCGCACGGATTGGGAAGTCGCGCGCCAGACCAGCCATCACCCCAATCCGAACGTCCGTCGCAATCCGGTCGACTATCCCGTCGACGACAGCGAAGCCGCGATCAAGCCGTTCCTCTACAATGCGGTCGGCGGCTCGACCATTCTCTGGGGCGCGCATTTTCCGCGTTTCCGCCCCTCCGATTTCCGCGTGAAGTCGCTCGACGGCGTCGGCGACGACTGGCCGATCTCCTATGAGGATCTCGCGCCGTATTACGAAGAGAACGACCGGATGATGGGCGTCTCGGGGCTTGCCGGCGACCCCGGCAATCCGCCGCGCCTGGCGCGCCAGATGCCGCCATTGCCGCTCGGCCGGGGCGGCGAGACGATGGCCGCCGCTTTTGACCGGCTCGGCTGGCACTGGTGGCCCTGCGACGTCGCGATCAACTCGCAGCCCTATGGCGAGGGGCGGGGCGGCTGCAACAATTGCGGCCCCTGCGACCTCGGCTGCCCGAGCGGGGCGCGCTCCTCCTCCGACGTCACCTATTGGCCGCAGGCGATCCGCGCCGGCGCCAAGCTGATCACCGGCGCGCGCGCCTTCGAGATCGAGACCGACAGCCAGGGCCGCGCCACCGGCGTCGCCTATTATGATCGTGATGGCATCGTGCGCCGGCATCGCGCCCATGTCGTGACTCTCGCCGCCAACGGCCTCGGCACGGCGCGGCTGATGCTTCTATCGCAGTCGAAGCGTTTCCAGAACGGCATCGCCAACGACACCGACCTGGTCGGCCGGCGGCTGATGCATCATCCGACCGGCATGGTGACGGGCACGTTTGGCGAACCGCTCGACGGCTATGCCGGGCCGTTCGCCGTCTCGATCCTGTGCCAGCACTTCTACGAGACCGATGCGGCGCGGGGCTTCGTGCGCGGCTACCAGATGCAACTCGTGCGCTCGAACGGGCCGGTGGGTACGGCGGTCGGCGGCTACCTGCCGCGCGTGCCCTGGGGCGAGCGCCACCATCAGACCTTCCGCGATACCTTCGCCCGCACCGCGAGCCTGACCGTGACCACCGAGGACCTGCCGCGTCTCGACAACCGCGTCACGCTGTCCGATAGCCTCAAGGACGGCTGGGGCATCCCGGCGCCGAAGATGACCTACAGTCTCGACCAGAACACCAAGGACATGATCGAGCACGGTATCCGAAGCGCGACCCGTGCCTTCAACGAGGCGGGGGCCGTCGCGGTCACCGCGGAGCGTCTCGTGGTCAATGCCGGCTTCCACCTGCTCGGCACCGCCTGCATGGGCAGCGATCCGGAGGCAAGCGTCGTCGACGGCGACTGCCGCGCGCACAGCGTGCCGAACCTGATGATCGTCGACGGCTCCGTATTCACGACTTCGGCGGCGCTCAATCCGACACCGACCATCCAGGCGCTGGCGCTGCGCGCCGCCGACCGTCTGCTCGCGGCTCGGCGCGGCGTCGAGGTGGCGGCATGACGCTCTCCAAGAACTCACACCTCGCGATCCTGCTCGATCTGATGATTCCGGGCGATGGGGTCTTTCCCCAGCCGAGCCAGTTCGACCTCGCCGAGACGATGGCGGGGCACGAGCGGTTCGGCGCCATGGCGGAGGTCATGCTGGCGACCTTGCCGGCGGACTTCGCGGTTCGGTCGGGCGCGGGCCAGATCGCCGAAATCGAGCGCGTCGAAAGGGACATGCCGGGCGTCTTCGATCCGTTCGTCGTGGCGCTCTACAGTCTCTACTACGTCCATCCCGAGGTGCTCGCGGCTGTCGAGAGCACATCCGGCTATGCCGCCCGCGCGCCGCAGCCGGAAGGCTATGTCCTGAAACCCTTCGATCCCGCGATCGTCGCGATCCCCGCCGCGCGCGGGCCGCAATATCGCGATGCCGGCACGGGAACCTCATCATGATCCGCGATCCTGAACGCCATGCCGGCAAGAGCGTGCTGGTCACCGGCGGTGCCAGCGGCATCGGCCTCGGCATCGTCGAGCGTTTCCTGGGCGAAGGGGCATCCGTCGCGGTGCTGGACCTGTCCTCGGTGGCGAAGCCGGAGGCAGGGGATCGATTCCTGAGCCTCACGGGCGACGCCACCGACGAAGCCACGGTGGACGGTGCCGTCGCCGAGGCGGCGGCGCGCTTCGGCGGGCTCGACGTCATGGTCTGCAATGCCGGCGTCATCGCCGTGGGCCCGGTCGTCGACATGGCGCTTTCGGAATGGCAGCGCGTCGTCGGCATCAATGTCGACAGCGTCTTCCTCGGCTCGCGCGCGGCGGCGCGCCAGATGATCGCGCAGGGTCGTGGCGGCGTCATCATCAACGCCGCCTCGGGCGCTGGCCGGCGCGGCGTGCCCAATCTCGCCCACTACTGTGCCTCCAAGGCCGCGATCATCATGCTGACCCAGTCGCTGGCCGTCGAGCTGGCGCCGCACCGGATCCGCGCCAACACCTATGTGCCAGGCCATATCGAGACGCCGTTCTGGGGCGGCATCGCATCCGGCTTCGCCAGGATTACCGGCCAGGTGCCGGAAGCGGTGGTCGAAGGCTTTCGCGCAACGGTGCCGTGGGGCCGCTTCGGCACGCCGGACGATGTCGCCGCGACCGTCTCCTGGCTCGCCAGCGACGAGGCCGAATATGTCAGCGGCCAGGCGATCGCCATGAACGGCGCCGAATTTCCCTTCTGAGCAGGCGACCAGGAATGACCGAGAGTTTCGACTACATCATCGTCGGCGCCGGCTCGGCCGGTTGCGTGCTTGCCAACCGGCTGTCGGAGGATGGCCGCCACACCGTCCTGCTTCTGGAAGCCGGCGGCAGGGACAGCAATCCGCTAATCCGCGTGCCGATGGTGTCCGGGCTGATCTATTTCTGGAAGTCGATCAACTGGAACTACGTGACGACGCCGCAGCCTCGTCTCGACGGTCGCGTCCTCAGCTGGCCGCGTGGAAAGGTGCTCGGCGGCTCGTCCTCGATCAACGGCATGATGTATATGCGCGGCCACCGCGCCGACTACGATAGGTGGGCGGGGCAGGGGCTGCCGGGCTGGGGCTATGCCGACATCCTGCCCTATTTCAAGCGTTCCGAAGGCCATCTCGAACGCCCGGCCGATGCCTTTCACGGCACGGATGGGCCGCTCGCCGTGATCAAAGCCAGGGGCGAGAACCCGCTCTATCGGGAGTTTCTCGCGGCAGGCGCCGCCGAGGGCTTCGTTGCCAATGACGATTTCAACGGCGCCGATCAGGAGGGCCTCGGGCTCTACGACTTCAACATCCGCAATGGTCGCCGCGAGAGCACGGCGACGGCCTTCCTGCGCCCGGCGGCGGCGCGGCAGAACCTGACGGTCTGGACACGGGCGCTCGCCGCGCGGATCGAGATCGAGAATGGCCGCGCGACCGGGCTAACCGTCCTGCGCGCCGGCAAGCCTGTCTCCGTTGCCGCCAAGCGCGAGATCATCCTGTCGGGCGGCGCGATCAATTCGCCGCAACTGCTCCAGCTTTCCGGTATCGGTGACCCCGAGGCGCTGAAGAAGGCGGGCGTCACGCCCCGCGTCGAGAGCCGGGACGTCGGCCGCAACCTGCAGGACCATCTCGGCGTCTATCTCAAATATCGCTGCAAGGAGCCGATCACGCTCTATTCGATGTTCCGTCCCGATCGGGCGATCGCGGCCGGTCTGCGGGCGCTCCTGCTGGGCAGCGGCCCGGCGACCTCGATCCCGCTCGAAGCGGGCGGGTTCCTGAAGACGCGGCCGGATCTCGATATCCCGGACATCCACATCACCTTCGTCCCCGGCCTCAACCTGGAGACCACGCGGGCGGGGCAGGGGCAGCACGGCTATCTGATCAATTTCTACCAGCTTCGGCCGGAGAGCCGGGGCGAGGTCGCGATCCAAAGCGCCGATCCGGCCGCCGCGCCGATCATCGAGCCGAACTATCTGGACGCCGAGGCCGATCGGCGCTGCATGCGCGACGGCGTGCGCCTGGCGTGGCGCATCGGCGCCAGCCCGGCGCTCGCCCGCCATGACGCGGGCGCGATCTCGCCGGTCGATGCGGACCTTCGCGACGACGCGGCGATCGATGCCTGGGTCAGGGCCGGGGCCAATACGATCTTCCATCCGGTCGGAACCTGCCGGATGGGCGGTGACGATCGGGCGGTCGTCGACGGCGAACTGAAGGTGCGCGGCGTGCTGGGGCTGCGTGTCGCCGATGCGTCCGTGATGCCCGCCATCGTCGGCGGCAACACCTCGGCCCCTACCATGATGATCGCCGAGAAGGCGGCCGACATGATCCTCGGCCGAAAACCGCTCGCGCCGGCCCGCCTGGCATAGGCCGGGTCGCGGCCGGCGCCGCGCCTTTCCGAATCCGGCTCCGGTCGGACGATACCGAACATGCCCGGCGGCGCCAGCGTCGTTGCGCGTGACAGTCTCTGATGTCTCAAGGGGACCAAGCCCATGAAAATCATCGTGCCCGTCAAGCGGGTGGTCGACGCCAACGTCAAGATCCGGGTCCGCGCCGACGGCTCGGGCGTGGATCTCGCCAATGTCAAAATGGCCATGAACCCCTTCGACGAGATCGCCGTCGAGGAGGCGCTGCGGCTGAAGGAAGCCGGGAAGGCGACGGAGATCGTCGCGGTCTCCATCGGCCCCGTGGCGGCGGCCGAAACCATCCGGACCGCGCTCGCGATGGGGGCGGATCGGGGCATCCACGTCAAGGCGGAAGGCCGCGTCGAGCCGCTTGCCGTCGCGAAGCTCCTGAAGGCGGTTGTCGCGCGCGAGGCGCCCGGCCTCGTCATTCTCGGCAAGCAGGCGATCGACGACGATTCGAACCAGACCGGCCAGATGCTGGCGGCGCTGCTGGGTTGGCCGCAGGGCACTTTCGCCTCGAAGGTTGTCCTGGATGGCGACCATGTCGAGGTGACGCGCGAGGTCGATGGCGGCCTGCAGACGGTGCGGCTGACGCTGCCCGCCGTGGTCACGACGGATCTGCGTCTCAACGAGCCGCGCTATGCGTCGCTTCCGAACATCATGAAGGCAAAGAAGAAGCCGATCGAGGACACAACGCCGGAGGCGCTTGGCGTCGACGCGGCACCGCGCCTCGAGATCGTCGCGACGCGCGAGCCGGCCGCGCGCCAAGCCGGCATCAAGGTGGCCTCGGCGGCCGAACTCATCGACAAGCTCAAGACGGCGGGAGTGATCTGACCATGACCACGCTTCTCATCGCGGATCACGACGGTGTCCGGCTCGGAGACGCCACGGCCAGGGCGCTGACGGCGGCACGGCAGATCGGCCATCCGGTCGAGATCCTCGTCGCGGGTGAAAATGTCGGCGAGATCGCCGCAGCCGCGGCCCGGCTCGAGGGCGTCGCGAAGGTCCGTGTCGCCGACGACGCGTCGCTCGCCAACCTCTTGGCCGAGCCGCTGGCCGTCCTCGTCGTCGGACTCGCGGGGGCGTATCGGGTGATCGCCGCGCCGGCGACCTCGACCATGAAGAACGCGCTGCCGCGCATCGCGGCGCTCGTCGACGTCATGCAAGTCTCGGAAGTGACCCGCGTTGTCGCGCCCGACACGTTCGAGCGGCCGATCTATGCCGGCAACGCCATCGAGACGGTGCGCTCGATCGAGCCGAAACTGGTCCTGACCGTTCGCGCCGCTGCCTTCGCCGCGACGGCGGAGGCGGCCCTCTCTGCCCCGGTCGAGTCGGTCGCCGCGCCGCAGCCCGCCGGCGGCTCGCAATTCGTCGGCGCGGATCTGTCGACCTCGACCCGGCCCGAACTGGGCTCGGCCCGCATCATTGTCTCCGGCGGCCGCGCGCTCGGTTCGGCCGAGAAGTTCGATGCCGTCGTCGCGCCGTTGGCCGACAGGCTCGGCGCCGCGATCGGCGCGTCGCGTGCGGCGGTCGATTCGGGCTATGCGCCGAATGATCTGCAGGTTGGCCAGACCGGCAAGGTCGTCGCGCCGGAGCTCTACATCGCGCTCGGCATCTCCGGCGCGATCCAGCATCTCGCCGGCATGAAGGATTCGAAGGTCATCGTCGCGATCAACAAGGATGGGGATGCGCCGATCTTCCAGATCGCCGATTATGGCCTGCACGAAGACCTGTTCACGGCGGTTCCCGCGATGATGGATGCTTTGAGGTGACGGAGATGCGGCTCTTCGCCGATGGCCAGTTGCGCCTGATCGGTACCGGCCCCGTGGCGACGCTGGAATTGAACCAGCCGGATCGGCACAACGCCGTGTCGTCGGCCATGTGGCAGGCGCTGCCGGAAGCGGTGGGCGCGATCGAGGCCGACGCGGCCATTCGCGTCGTGCTGGTGCGGGGCGCCGGCGGCCGCGCCTTCAGCGCCGGTGCCGATATCAGTGAATTCGCCACCCTCTATGCCGACCCGGAACGGACCGCCGCCTACAATGCCGCCGTCCGGGCCGGGCAGGCGTCGCTGCGCCATCTGGAGCGGCCGGTCATCGCGGTCGTCGACGGCGTCTGCGTCGGTGGCGGCTGCGGCATCGCGCTCGCCTGCGATCTGCGTTTCGCGTCCTCTGCGGCGCGATTCGCCATCACGCCGGCGCGCCTCGGCCTCGCCTACAGCTATGCCGACACGGCGCAGCTGGTGGAGAAGGTCGGACCCGCGCGCGCCAAGGACATCCTGTTCTCCGGCCGCATGCTGGCGGCGGAGGAGGCGCTCGCCATCGGGCTGATCGACCGGGTCGTCGCACCGGAGGAACTGGAAGGCGTCGTGCGGAACTATGCCGAGGATCTGGCGCTCTTGTCGCAGACCTCGATCCGCGCCGCCAAGGCGATTGTCAACATGCTGGTCGATGACGGCGCGACGGCTCCGGCGGAGGCGGCCCGCCTTGCCGATGCGGCCTTCGCGGGCGCTGACTTCCGGGAGGGGTTCCAGGCCTTCATGGAGAAGCGCAAGCCGCGCTTCCAGTGACGCCGTTCGGTTGAGCGGAGGCCGGCGATACGCCAAGATCTCCACTTCGCAAGGGGATGGTGAGCGACGATGGCGGTGAAGTTCCTGTTCGATGGACCGGAGGCCGCGCGGGCGACAATCCTTCTCGCGCATGGCGCCGGCGCGCCGATGGATTCGGCCTCCATGACCGCCGCCGCGGCGGCGCTCGCGACGGCAGGCTTTCGCGTCGCCCGGTTTGAGTTCGCCTATATGGCGGCGCGCCGCGAGGGCACGCGCAAGCCGCCGCCGCGCGCCGACACGCTGATTCCCGAATACCGGGCGGCCATCGCGGCGCTTGGGGGCACGGGCCCTCTCATCATCGGCGGCAAATCCATGGGCGGCCGTGTCGCCAGCCTGGCGGCGGACGAATTGTTCGCGAACGGCGCGATCGCCGGGCTGCTCTGCCTCGGCTATCCCTTCCATCCGCCGGAGAAGCCGGAGCAGCTGCGCACCGCGCATCTCGTCGGATTGCGTACGCCGACGCTGATCTGCCAGGGCACGCGCGACGCATTCGGCACGCGGGAGGACGTTTCCGGCTACGCGCTGTCGCCCTCGATCCAATTGCTGTGGCTGGAGGATGGCGACCATGACCTGAAACCGCGCAGGCGCGCGTCGGGCTTCACCGCGGCCGACCATCTGGCCGCCATGGCAGCCGCCGTCGCCCGCTGGGCGGAGCCGCTCACGGACAGGGCCGGCATCGATTCGTTCGGGAACAATGGTGCCGGTTGAGGGGATTGAACCCCCGACCTTCGGTTTACAAAACCGCTGCTCTACCGCTGAGCTAAACCGGCCCGGAGACGGGTGTAGTGAGGAGGGCCCCCGCCGGTCAAGGTGGGGCCATCGAGATTCTCGCAGATTGCGCGAGGCCGCCGTCGCATCGGCAGGCGCGATTCGCGCCGCGGCTCAGTCGGCGCGGCTGCCCAGATGGCGATGGGCCAGATAGAGCGACAGCACGGCCGCGTTCGAGACGTTCAGGCTCTTGATCGCGCCCGGCATGTCGAGGCGGGCGACGACGTCGCATCGGTCGCGCGTCAGCCGACGCAGGCCCTTGCCTTCGGCGCCGAGCACCAGGGCGATCCGGTCGCCGCGCATGCCGTCCTCGATCGAGGTCGTGCCTTCGCTGTCGAGGCCGACGCAGGTGAAGCCCATGTCGCGGAGATCGGTGAGCGTCGTCGCGAGATTCGGAACCTCGATCATGGCGATGTGCTCGAGCGCGCCCGAGGCGGATTTCGCCAGCACGCCGGTCTCCGTCGGCGCGTGCCGGCCGGTTGCGATCAGCGCGTCGGCGCCGAAGGCGACGGCGGAGCGCAGAATCGCACCCACATTGTGCGGATCCGTGACCTGGTCGAGCACCACGACAAGGCGGGAATCGCCGAGCGCATCGAGGGAGAGGGGCTCCAGCGGCGCCACCTCGACGGCGACGCCCTGATGCACGGCGTCGGCGCCGAGCAGCTTGTCGAGATCGCGCGGCGACGTGTCCTTGAGATCGTCGGGAAGCGTCGCGCCTTCTTCGACCAGCCGTGCCGCCGCATTCTGCGTCGCCAGCAGTTGCAGGACCTTGCGCCGGGGATTTGCCAATACCGCCGCGACGGCGTGAACGCCATATATCCACAGCTGATCGGGTCGACGCTCGGCCGGGGCGTGCGAGCCGAAACGGCGCGGCCCGTGATGGCCGGGTTTGCCCTTGCCACCGCGGGAATGCCCCGGTTGCTGCTGTGATCTGCTTTGTTTGTTCTGCTCGCTCATGCCTCGCTTATACGGGCGCGATGCGAAACCGGCAATCGAACCGCGCGCCGGATTCCGAGCCATGCACCGAAGCCGTGGAAGTTGGTTTGATATGCGTTGACAGGGCGATACAAGCTCGCCATAAGACGCCCATCGAACGACCCGCCCCGGCGGGTTCGGACGGTGAAGACCTGAACGACGACGCTCTGCCGAAGTGATTTGGAGGGGTGCCCGAGTGGTTAAAGGGGACGGACTGTAAATCCGTTGACTTAGTCTACGTTGGTTCGAATCCAACCCCCTCCACCATTTCGACGGAACGTTAGCGTGCGGGTGTAGCTCAATGGTAGAGCAGCAGCCTTCCAAGCTGAATACCCGGGTTCGATTCCCGGTACCCGCTCCATTAACTGAGCCCTTGCGCTGTCAGCGCGGTTTGAACGCGATGCGCGGCAAGTTGGTGGTGCAGTTCGAGCCGTCCGGCTCGTAGTAACGAGACGACAGGAAGCGACGTCGATGGCAAAAGAGAAATTCGAGCGCACTAAGCCGCACTGCAACATTGGCACGATCGGCCACGTTGACCATGGCAAGACGTCGCTGACGGCGGCGATCACGAAGACGCTGGCGAAGACGGGCG